>Ga0256870_1001025_pt1 | contig 11345 bp, 7 predicted proteins | sample RumenRJG_06RNA_FD_186079 | JGI IMG/M metagenome (GOLD analysis project Ga0256870, IMG submission 186079) | Metatranscriptome of bovine rumen microbial communities from Lethbridge, Alberta, Canada - Rumen RJG_06 (Metagenome Metatranscriptome) | ecosystem: Host-associated > Mammals > Digestive...
ACCGCCTTGTACAGGGCGATGTAGGCTCGGGTAAGACCGCAGTTGCGGCTGGTGCGGCATACTTCGCCTATAAAAACGGTTTTCAGACGGCGCTGATGGCTCCGACGGAGATACTGGCGGGTCAGCATTATGAAACGCTGAAAGGTTTTCTTGAACCGCTGGGCGTCAAGGTGGTACTATTGACAGGCTCTCTGACACCGAAAAAAAAGGAAAAGGTCAAGTCAGATATCGCGGCGGGTGAATATCATGTAATAGTGGGTACTCATGCGCTGGTTCAGGCAAGCACCGAATTCAGGCGGCTGGGACTGGTAATAACCGATGAACAGCACCGTTTCGGAGTTGAGCAGAGGGCTCTGCTGGCGGGAAAAGGGGATAATCCCCATAAGCTGGTAATGTCCGCGACGCCTATACCCCGAACTCTGGCGCTGATGATATACGGCGACCTTGATATATCGGTGCTGAAAGAACTGCCGAAGGGCAGACAGCCTGTGGAGACTTACGCAGTCACGGGAAAGCTCAGAGAACGGGCTTTTGGATATGTAAAGCAGTATATCGAAGAGGGAAGACAGGCATATATCGTTTGCCCCATGATTGAGGAAAGCGACAGCGACCTCCGTGATGTGAAAAGCTACGCCAAGGAGATATCCGAGGGCGTTTTCAGCGAGTATCGGGTGGGTCTTCTCCACGGAAGACTTTCTGCCGACAGCAAGGAAAAGGTCATGAAGAAGTTTAAAGCTCATGAACTTGACATACTTGTTTCCACCACAGTTGTGGAAGTCGGTGTTGACGTTCCGAACGCGGCGGTGATGGTTATAGAAAATGCCGACAGATTCGGACTTTCGCAGCTGCATCAGCTGAGAGGACGAGTCGGCAGAGGTGAGCACAAATCGACCTGTATCCTGATAACAGATAATCCTACTGAGGAAGTCGTTCAGCGTCTGAAGATACTTTCAAAAAGTCATGACGGCTTTGAAATATCACAGGAAGATCTGAAACTCAGGGGACCCGGCGATTTCTTCGGCAGCAGACAGCACGGTCTGCCGAAAATGAAAATAGCGGATATGTCCCAGGATATGGAAATCCTTGTAAAAGCACAGGAAACTGCCAAGGAAATACTATGTAAAGATCCGCAACTTGACAAGGGTAAAAACAGAGGATTGAGAGAACTGGTAGAACAGCTGTTTGAGCAGGATATAGCTAATGATTGAATTTTGTGTATTTTTCACAAGAAAATGTGTTGGAAATGTGATGCGTAAAGTGTTATAACTTTGCAGTGGGGAGGTGCAGAATGGGCAGCGAAGAATATGACTGGCTGAGATTTGTTGTCGGTTATACTATCACAAGACTTGGTCTGCTGTTGGCGCTGGTACTTTTCGGGGCGTTCACGGGTGCTGTACTTTTTCCCTCACTGGTGACGTTTCTGCCTTATTCAATGGTAGGCGTGAAGAATTTCTTTACCCAGCCCGATGTCAAGTCGCTGGTGGGTACAGTGGTGATATGCCTGTTCCTTATATGGGTTTTCTTTGATGACGGAAAAAAGCATACGGCTTATGAAGAATGGAGTCTGACAACTATACTTGCAGTGTTGATTCTGGTCGGTATGTTTTACTTTATACCCGCGATTTTTAGGGATTCTTTTCATGCTGAGGGGAAGGGCGATATCTTTTATATGGTACTGTACTATCCTGCGGGATGGCTGATCGATCTGTTCGATGATAACTATATAATAGGTATAATGTTCTCTATTCTGGTCATGCTGGGAACGGCATTTGCGGCATATGTTATATCATATAAGAATTATGTGAAGAAACACCCCGTTCTGCTGTCTTCCGGCGGACGTTCCGTGACATCTGATGAGGATGAAGATGCAGGGGATGATGATACAGATGAATGATCGTCTTCCGATGTTTGACTAGAAGAATAAATGAGTACAAAAAAATTCTCAGTAAAATTTATAAAGTTGTCAATTAGTTAAAAGATGTATCTTTATAGTGGGAATTTACTAAAAATAACATTAGTATTTTGTGAATAAAATTGCAAAAAAATCGGTATTTTGACTTGTAAAAAAATCAAAAAAATGATATAATAATAAAAATATGTTTTGTAGTTTTTGCCTTGTTGTGTTTTGATGCACTGCTGAGTCAGACGGCATAAGCTGTGAAGCATTAAAATGGTGGAGGTGTATCTACAATATGAAGAATTATAGCTACGTCGCTAAGGATACCACGGGTAAAACCATTAAAGGTACCTACGAGGCTGACAGCGAGCAGGAACTGCTTGACAAGATCTATGAGCAGGGTCTGTTCTGTGTAAGCTATAGTGAAGCTCTGGGCGGCGGCAGAAAGGTCGCTCATAGGTTCAACACAGCTGAGCTGGCGTACTGCTGCAGACAGCTGGCTGCAATGATGTCGTCGGGACTGACGATAGTAAAGGCTCTTGATATCCTTTATAAAGAGGAAGAAAAGAAGGGTCCCAAGGAAGTCTGGAAGCAGGTGTATGAAGACGTTCAGAAAGGTGAAAGTTTCTCAAATGCGCTTGAAGCAAAACGTGGATGCTTCCCCGATTTCTTTATCTCAATGGTAGACGCGGGCGAGATCTCAGGCTCGCTTGATATCACCATGAAGAGACTGCAGGAATACTACGCAAATACCAACAAGCTGAACAATAAGATCAAGGGTGCTATGATATATCCTTGCGTTCTGCTCGTACTGGTCATTGCAGTTGTTATACTGATGAGTATAAAGATCCTGCCTATATTCAAGAGTATGATGCCTGAAGATAAGTTGAATGCTCTGCAGAAGGCATTGTTCAAATTCAGTGATTTCGTCATAGACAAATGGTATGCACTTCTGATCGGTATAGTTGTACTGATAGGCGTTATCGTTTATGCACTGAAGGTCGAATCGGTAAGACTGAAATTTGACCAGGCAAAGCTTAAAATGCCCCTTATCGGACCTCTGATGGTAAAGATAGCTGAAGGCCGTTTCTCAAGAACTCTTTCTTCGCTTTATTCCAGCGGTATACCGATGGTTGACTGTCTTGAAAGATCTTCAAGAATACTTAACAATACATATATCGACAAGATGTTCATTCAGGTCGTAGATGAAGTTAAACAGGGTTCGCCTGTATCTACAGCTCTTTCAAAGACAGAGATATTTGAAGGTATGTTCTGCTCCATCATCTACGTTGGTGAAGAGTCCGGTGCTCTGGATGAAATTCTTGAAAAGACTGCGGACTTCTACGAAGAAGAAGCAGACTCCGCAGTAACACGACTCGTAGGATTGATGGAACCTCTGATGATCATCATCCTCGGTGTTGGTATCGGTCTCGTACTTGCTGCTGTATTCCCTATGCTTTACGGTGGTATCGCGGAAATGGAAAAGGAATAATATACGCAGAGGCGATAAGCCTCTCGTATATGATAGCCGTCGATCAAAGGCGGTATAAAGAACATAAAAATTTTTATATTGAGGTGAAGGAATAAATGCTATCATTCGATTTTTCTGATAGGCAGATCAATATCGTAAAAGGTGATAACACAGCCAACAGGATCCGCATCGATAATTCGACATCCATACAGGTTCCTGCGGATATGATCGTTAACGGTGAAGTTATCCAGCTGTCAGGTCTGTCAGAGCTTCTGCTCACAACACTGAGATCTGAGCAGATGATGGACAGAGACGCAGTAGTAACATTCTCGTCCAGCAACATTGTTTTCAAGGAGCTTATAGTTCCTAAGGCTAAGGGAAGCGAATTCCTGCAGATGGTACAGAACCATATGAGCCAGGAAATGGGCATCTCCAATGAGTATGCTATCTCTTATACAGTAGTTGGCGAAGCCGGCGAGCAGAACCCCGGTTCTCTGAAAGTACTGGCTACTGCCTGCCCCAGTTCCATCGTTGAAGGTTTCAAAAAACTTTTCGCTGTATTGAACATCAACCTCAGATCCGTTAATATCGGTTGTAACTCGATCTCCAGAATCGTTCTTAGCGATAAGTCCAATGCTGATAAGATGCCTCTGCTGGTATGCCAGCTGGACAACAACTTCCTGGGTCTGACACTGTTCGAGAACGGTCAGATGGCTTTCGCGAGATATGTACCGATCTCACCTGATGAGTACGATGCTGATGACTACGTTCTGGAAGCTCTGAACGAGAACATATTCAGAATGGAGCAGTTCAATAAGGCAAGAGGCGGCAACGGTCTGTCAAATGTTATCCTTTACGGTTTCATCGAGGACTACAAGAAAATCGTCGATGCTCTGGATGGACTGGAGATCAGAGCATCTGTTCTGGGTACACCTTCTCAGATAACAGGTTACGAGAATTTTGAGTTCACCGTATTCGCTAATGCTATCGGTGCACTTTATAGAAGAAACAAGCAGACCGAGAGGATCAACCTTCTTGAAGTTGATCACTCTTCAGGTAAGGATTCTTCTGCAGGTCTGAGTTCTATGCTGACTACTGCAGGTATCTTGTCTGCTGCTTCTGCAATACTGATCGCTGCAGTTTACGGCTTCATTGCTATGAGAACAAGCAATATTGACAGCCAGAAAGCAAAAGTCGATGAGCAGATAGCTGTTGAAGAAGAAATAAAGGCTAAGAACCAGCTTCTGCATAACAGACTTGAAATCATCAATAAGTACAAGAATTATGTACAGACAGTAGAACTGGATATCGATACTTTACCTGTACTGAAGCAGGGCAAGTTCGATAAGATACAGGAAGTACTTGAAAATCACAAAGCTACATACGATGGTACTACTTTCGATCTTCTCTCCGGTACAATGATAGTCAACAATATCACTGTTGAAAAGCAGGAAGAGGTTGAAAAGGTTACCAATGACCTGAAAGCTCTTGATTTTGTTGCTAATGTCGGATATCAGGGCTATAACGGTTCTGGCGAAGATGGCGAGGATGTTAAATTTACGCTGACTATTTATTTTGAGAAGGAAGGTGCTTAATCGATGAAGCTTAATTATCGTGATAGGATCGTACTTACTGCAGTTATTGTAATTCTGGTATGGGTAGCAGGTGTAATGCTTTTCATAAAACCTGCGATCGAAAATCTTCAGGATTCGCAGGCTGCACTTGATGATGCTAAGGTTACTCTTTCGGAATTGAAAGAGAGAAATAAAAAGGATGAGAATCTCCCTGAGAGGATCAAAGCTGCATATGAGGAAGTAACTGAGATGACTGAAACTTTCTATTCGATTCAGGAAAACCAGGTTGCTTCTCAGAAGATCGATGATCTGCTTGATGAAAATGAGATAAAGAATCTCGACCTGAATATTTCGCAGTACACTCCTGTCACACTCAAACCTTATGCTTATATAAGCAGCGAAGCTATGACAGCTATGGATGAAGAAGTTAAGAAGTATATCGAAGAGACAGGTGCAGATCCTATTACTCCCGAAACAGCTGATGCTGAAGCAGGTGAAAAGGGTGAGGCTGTAGCAGCTCCCGTTGTTATCGGCAGCTATGGCGTTACATTATCTTATAAGGGCAAGATCGATGATGTAGAGAAGTTCTGTGACAAGATGCAGGAGTCTGCCAAGGAAAAGACAATGGTAGTACAGTCTATCGATTACAAGTTTGTTGCTGAAACTGATGATGAAGGCAAGCCTTTAACAGAAGAAGTTGGCGAGGGCGATAAGAAGGTTAAGAAGACAAAGATATCCGAGACAGATGTTGAGGGTACAATGACTCTTACCATGATGGTTATCAAGAAGCTGCCTGATCCCAACGTATAATTAATTAGTTTATAGCGTTTGGTGGGCGGAATTATCCGCCTGCCAAATCGTGCTATAAAAAATGATTAAAATTTTTATTTTGATCATTTCACACAAAAGTCGGGGAACCCCAAAAAAACGAAAGGTGGTAATTATGAAAACTAAGTTCAAGTCCCAGCGCAAAGGCGCAGTCTTGGCAACAGTAACTGTGGTATCAGTTATGATGGTCGTTATTATAATGTCGGCTACTCAGTTGGTATCACATACAAATTCCAAGACAAATGAAGTTTACCGTGACAAGCAGGCGTACTATGTAGCTGCATCGTGTATCAGAGCGTTTGTAGCACAGACAACAGGTATGTCACACGACGCAGGAAACACAGATGAAGAAATCACTGAGCAGATCAGGCAGCTTCAACAGCTGGCTACTCAAGATGAGGTCGAAGTAAAGATCACAAGCGATAGTCACGGTGGTTCCAAAGTCGGAGACTCTCAGCCAAGATGGAACAATGCAAAATGCACTCTCAAAGTAGAAGCACTCACATCTGATATTAATGCTCCATTGAAGGTAATCTCAACTGCAACTTATCTTGGCCGGACAAAGACAGTTGTTGCTTATCTTAATGTTGCAACTTTGAGAAACCACAAGTTTACTCCTAAGGCTCTGGAGATCATCGGTACTGACGGCGGTATCGATACAAAATTTGAAAATCTTCAGGTATATGGTGCAACAGGCGCTACTTCTATGGAATCACATGACATGAATACAGTTTACAAGTTCAATCACAACGAAAATAAACTGTATGGTGATACTGATATAAATGGTTCTATGGGTGTTCAGAACAATAACCGTTTCTACAGCAACCCTTACTTCTTTGAAGGCGTAGATGATACAATGGGCTGCGTACTTAATGTATCCAGATCAATGGTTTTTGTTGCAAATACTCCTACATTTGACCCCAGATTTGGTAAACAGCTGGACAACATGGAGCTGAATCCTAATGTATCAGGATCTGATTATAACTTTTTGAATGTTCGTCAGGCACTGATTTTCTGCAGCAACAATGCTAAGATAGGCACAAATGATGAAAATTCAGTTGATGTTCATGCAGGTCTGCTTTATTTTGGAAATAAAGACAACATAGGATCAGCACTGGAAACTGCTTGCGCTAGAAAAAATCAGACTGATACTACAGTTGATGTAAACGAGTATTGGGAAAATATCAGAGCAGGTTTCAGCTTTGGTGATGGTAACGGTAATACTATTCATGGACACGTTTTCACACATGGTCGTGATGCTGCTAATATTGAGGAAGCAACTGGCGATACTATGTTTAACGGCGATATGGTAATAGCTAACGTAAAAGTAAATGTTACCGGTGATGTATATGTAGACGGAGATCTCTATATGTGGGGATCAGATGCTAAGCTTACTACAAATACAGTTCATATGAAGAACGGCCGTCATGTTTATAATTGTCCAAGACAATATGATGCTAACGGCAATGTAATAACTCCTCCCACGAGTGCAATAGTTACAACTCTTAACGGCGTAGGTGAAATTAAATGGGATGACTGGTCTGTTCCCAGAGGTAAGAGACCTCAGTTCCCGCTGCTTAGCGAAACTCCTTACTACTACTTCCCTGAACATCTTCTGTGCCTGGATGGCGTTTCTACTATCAAGGGCAAGTATGAGGCTATGTATAAGCCCGGTACTGATGAGCTTAATGTTGACACTGCTAACCCTTATCATGCTGACTCTGATCATGTTCCGCAGATCACAGACGATAGGTTCAGAAATAAGAACAGTGACGGTACCTATAAAAAGGTATATGGTGACCCGTCAGGTGAAGGTCCCGTATTCAGACCCGATTATGTAGTAACTGAAAGCTGCTATATCAATGTGCTTGGAGAAGACTCTAGGGGCGATGCTAGTGGTGCTTATATTGTTATTGACGTTGATGAGGCACAGGATGATATCGTTGTTGTACTGAAAAATGGAGGTCATACCAGAAATAATAACGTTATACTTGTAAACAACAGCACTGATCCCGAAGTTCCCGGTGAAGCTAAGTTCGTATACTTTGTAAGTGACTCCGGTGTTGGTACAACATATAATGAATATGCTACTTCCGGCGAAATATCAACTTATGATCACAGCACTTTTATTGATAAGCCTAAGTTTAGTTTCACAGGTGCAACAAACATTGTAATGGATCTCAAAACATACTTCAACAGCAATGTTTATACAGATGTTAATAACGGTGATCCCAGCAAAACAAGAGCAAAGTGCTCAGGTGAACCTCTTAACCCGACACCCGATCCCGCTAATACAACACCTAACGGAATTCAGCTTCGCTCAAATAACATATTCTTCCTGTTTACAGAAGGCAGTGAGCTGTTCTGTGATGAAGCTAATACGATCTTACAGGCATGTGTTTATATGCCCAGAGCAACTTATCGCACAAGCAATAAGGGCAGAAATATAAAGATATCTCCTGATTTCGTTACAAATGACATGGAATCTGTTGCTATAATAGGAAACCTTGTATGTAATCATTATGAGGTAGAGAAAGGTAACAGAAATGCAATCGTTTATCTTGGCTTCTCGCCTTGTTCTATGCTTTCTGTCATCAAAGGTCATGGTGATGAACATGCTACAACAAGCTATGAGCTTGATCATTATGCTGCTTCGTAATGCTGAAGGGAGGATTTTATTATGAAAACTAATAAAAAAGGTATGACCCTTGTTGAATGCATTATCGCTATGGCAGTATTTGCTGTAGCCACAACAGGCTTTACTATGGCTGCAACTGCTTGTATGAAGGCTCAGGCAAAAACAAACAGGAGAATGACAGCTACCAATAACCAAACAACTAATCTTGAGCATTTTTCGACTTATTCAAAAGTATTGGATCCTGAGTATTCCAATGTTAATAAAATGGAGACCGGTACAAACAAGTTCACGATCACTTTTCCTTTTGAATCAGGAGATATCGTAAATAATAATGTTTACGGTTATAAATCCAGACTTGATGAAGATTCACCCGACGGAGTTTTTGAACTTTCATTCTTCTCGCCTGCTGAGCAGGTAAGTCTGGATTCCCATGAGTACTGGATAACACTCTACAATTGCAGTACTGAACAGAAGCAGTGGAATATTACTTGTACCGTTCCTGGCGATCTGCAGGACTTCGAATTTTTCAACAATGAAAAGGATTCATCTGCAGGGCAGGCTCTGCCGACCCATATATGGGCACCGAACGGTGGCTATATGAGATTTGGTATCAGACAGAGAACTGCCGGTGTTGGTGATATCGACAATTGTCTGGTAATAACAGATGATGAGGGTAACAGCTCAGGACCAATCACAATAACAGACAAGAGGGTCAACGAAGGCGAAAATTACTGCTCTATCTACTATTTACCCGGTTATGATGAGAATAATCCATTCCTCTCTCCTAATGAATACAATAGTGCTGACGAAGGTACTGAGGAGTAAGGGGGTATTGCGATGAAGAAGAATAACAAAAAAGGTTTCACACTGATCGAACTTGTCATTGTTGCGACCATCATGGTTATGATTATGGGAGCAATACTCAACTGGATCAGACCTATGAATAAGTTCTATCAAAGGACACAGGCACTTTCCGATACAAATGATATCGGCTCGATGCTGATGGACTATGTAGATGATGAATTGCGATATGCTACTAATTTAGTTGTATTGCAGGGTTATCAGGGCGTTCCCAGATTAACGGGTCAAATGCTTACTGACAGCAGTGGAAATGCTCTTTCCTATGGTAAGTTCACAAATGTTTTGATACTTGATAACAGTGCTATAAGAGGTTCCCGTTTCAGTGGTTATGTTGCTGATTCAACTGTATCACGCAGAAAGGGTGCAAGGGGCTGTATAATCAGTGCGCTTGTTACAAATGATGGTATCGACACCGAAAATATGAGATGCCTTGGTAACGAACCTCTTTATAATGACTATGGCTGTAATTTTGAAGCATCCATGAATACTCTTGAAAATGGCAGTTGTTGCGTTACAGTAAACATGGAGCTGACAAGACCAAGACGTGAAGGCGCGAATTATGTCTTTGACAAGTTCGGATATAATCAGAGCAGAGATTTTGAGCTTGTTAACGTCAATCTGAATACTAAAGACGGTATGAAAGCTTCATTCTTCTCTTCTACAGGAGCAGGTCAGGCTCTTGACTATAATACGTTTTCAAGAGCTGCTGATCCCGGAACAAATCCTCAGGCAACTGATAGCGGAATGTATTCAAATGATACTTTCACATACATTCTGTACACCAAGCAGCCTCCTGTTGTAGAAAAGGTCAAATTATCTCTGTATGAAAATCTCGGTGACACAGTTCCTATTAATACTCAGCAAATTAATGCAGGCAGCCCTATTCCCAGTACCGTTATTGATTCTTGGGTATCTATAGGACAGTCAAGAACTACTGAGTATAGTTTTGTTGGAGGTAAGTGGAGAAAGGAAAAATTCGTTGGTATCAAGACGACTGAGGGCGATAAGGATATTGAAGAATTCAGAGAATCCGGTGTTCTCTCACCCCTTAGTTTCTATATCCGAACAGAGCCTGAGTATAGAGATGATCCCACTTATCGTTTACATTTCAAAGACAGATTTGATGATGGACATAATGATTATGGCGAACCTCCTTCATTTGAAAAACAAACTCCAGGTATCTGGGAAGATTATCATACAGTATCCGGCGTTGATGAAGGAGTCGGTGATGCAAACGGCGAGTATACCTTTGTTGGTTGGATATTAGAAGCTAATTATCCGCCAGCACCCGGTGTTAAACCTGATTATGATGATCCTTCCGGTTCTATGGCAGCAGGTTGGTTTGTAAACGGTCAGGAGTACTATAATGAGGCTACTTACTTAGCTGTTTATGAGAAAAAGCCTACTGTTACATTACATTTTGAAGCAGCAGATGCTTCTCAGCTGTCTTCTGATTTCATTGTTGATGATGTTGTAGTCAGAATCGATGAAGATTATCATACATCTGATCTGATGGCACAAACAATATGGAATGATTACAGAAATGAGTTTAACAATTCACTTAACGAGGGCTTGGCTTTCAAGGAATGGGCTTTTGTAAATGATGATGGTTCTGAAAGCAAAGTATCTGATGTTAACATCAATAATCTTACAGCAGATGGTACTTATACAATAAAAGCCTATGCTCAGGATAACAGCCACCCCGCCGATATGTTTGAAGTTACTATTAATGTCGGTGACGCAGTTTCAGATTGGCGTGGAATCCATATAGGAAAGCCGGATGGCGCTACTGAACAGGTAATGGTTACAATAATAAAAGAAAGCGCTGAAGGTACAACATTTATCGGAACAGATCTAAATATAGATTACTATTTCATTGGACCAGAATATATAACACCCAATAGTACTATAAGAATTTTTTGTCAAGATCCGATTAAATTGAATGTCGGTAATTACAATAATAACAATGTTACAGGTGATTTGACTTTGAATTATGACTATATCCCTTGGAATGAATTTGTTACTGAAGGCTAATCTATTGTAAAATTCACAAGCGGCTCTATCAGCCGCTTGCTG
>Ga0256870_1001030_pt1 | contig 11321 bp, 23 predicted proteins | sample RumenRJG_06RNA_FD_186079 | JGI IMG/M metagenome (GOLD analysis project Ga0256870, IMG submission 186079) | Metatranscriptome of bovine rumen microbial communities from Lethbridge, Alberta, Canada - Rumen RJG_06 (Metagenome Metatranscriptome) | ecosystem: Host-associated > Mammals > Digestive...
CTTAATTACTAGAAATTACACTAATTCAAGTATAACAACTTCTGCTGCGTCTCCTCTTCTAGGACCTTTCTTATACATTCTTGTATAGCCACCATTTCTTTCAGCATACTTAGGAGCTACATTGTCAAAAAGGTTTTTAACTACAGCTTCTTCTTGAACATAAGATAAAACTTGTCTTCTTGCATGAAGATCTCCTCTTTTAGCAAGAGTAATCATTTTTTCAGCAATACTTCTAGTTTCTTTTGCTCTAGTTACAGTTGTTTCGATTTTACCATACTTTAAGAAGCTTGTTACAAGACCTCTAAGCATAGCTCTTCTTTGGTCTGTAGCAAGACCTAACTTACGATAACCTGCCATGGATTTACCTCCTTACTCATCGTTTAGTTTTAAACATAAGCCTAGTTCTTTTAATTTTCTTTCTACTTCTTCTAAAGACTTCTTTCCTAGATTTCTAACTTTCATCATATCGTCCATAGATCTTGTTGCAAGTTCTTGAACAGTATTGATTCCAGCTCTCTTTAAACAGTTATATGATCTAACAGATAAATCAAGTTCTTCAACTGTCATTTCTAGTACTTTTTCTTTCTTGTCTTCTTCTTTTTCAATCATTATTTCAACGTCATTAGTATTATCAGTTAATGACATGAATAACTTAAAATGTTCTATAAGGATTTTTGCTGATAAGCTAATAGCCTCATCAATCTTTATAGTACCATCTGTCCATATTTCTAAAGTCAACTTATCATAGTCAGTAATTTGACCTACTCTTGTATTATCAACAGTAAAGTTAACTCTTTTAACTGGTGTGTATATTGAATCAACAGCTATTGCAGATATTGGTAATTCATCACTTTTGTTCTTGTTCTGAGTAACATATCCTCTTCCCTTATTAACTGTTAACTCCATATAAAGTCTTCCATCGTCATCTAAAGTTGCAATATGTAAATCCTTATTAACAACTTCAACATCACCATCTGTTTTTATATCGTTTCCTGTAACAACACCAGGTCCTTTTGCATCTATATATATAGTTTTAGGACCTTCGCCATCCATTTTCAAGGCTAAAGCTTTAATGTTAAGAATTAATTCTGTAACATCTTCTTTAACTCCTGAAACAGTAGAAAATTCATGAAGGACTCCATCAATTTTAATTGATGTAGGAGCAACACCTGGTAAAGATGATAACAAAATTCTTCTAAGTGCATTACCTAAAGTAATTCCATATCCTCTTTCTAATGGTTCAACAACGTATTTACCATATGTTCCATCTTCATTAGATTCTATACATTCGATAACTGGCTTTTCAATTTCTAACATACACAAACCCTCCTTAATATTAAAATGGCAACCTTCTTCTGAGGGTAACTGATATTATAAACCTTACTTACTGTATAATTCGACAATAAGTGTTTCATTAACTGGTACGTCAATATCTTCTCTAGTTGGCTCAGCTACAACCTTTCCTTCAAAATTATCTGGGTTAGCTTCTAACCATTTAGGTAAAGCTTTTGGATTTTCTGCAAAAGTCTTAAACTTTTCAGTTCCTCTGCTCTTTTCACATACTGTTATAACATCATTTACAGAAACTTTGTATGAAGGGATATCTACTTTCTTACCATTTACTAAGAAATGTCCATGAGTAACTAATTGTCTAGCTTCATTTCTTGATGCTCCATAACCTAATTTGTATGCAACATTATCAAGTCTTACTTCTAATAACTTAAGTAAGTTTTCACCAGTAATTCCTTTCATATGTTCAGCTTTTTCGTAGTATGATCTGAATTGGCTTTCTAAAACACCGTATATTCTCTTAGCCTTTTGTTTTTCTCTTAATTGAACACCATAGTTAGACATTTTCTTCTTATCTGCTCCATGTTGTCCTGGTGCGTAACTTCTTCTAGCGAAAGCGCACTTATCTGTATAACATCTATCTCCCTTAAGGAATAATTTCATACCTTCTCTTCTACATAATCTACATGTAGCTCCAGTATATCTTGCCATTAATTACACCTCCTATATTCTTAAAATTAAACTCTTCTTCTTTTTGGTGGTCTACATCCATTATGAGGAATTGGAGTAACATCTTTAATTAAAGTTACTTCTAAACCTGCAGCTTGTAATGATCTTATAGCTGCTTCTCTACCTGAACCAGGTCCCTTAACGTATACTTCTATACTCTTTAATCCATGTTCCATAGCTGCTTGAGCTGCAGTTTCTGCTGCCATTTGTGCTGCATATGGAGTACTCTTTCTTGATCCTCTAAATCCAAGAGCACCTGCACTTGACCATGATAATGCATTACCTGCTGCATCTGTTAAAGTAACTATAGAGTTATTGAATGTTGACTTGATGTGTGCAGCACCATGCTCAACGTTTTTTCTTTCTTTTTTTCTTCTAGATTTTTTAACCTTTTGAGCTGCCATTATCTTACCTCCTTATATTACTTTTTCTTATTTGCTATAGTCTTTTTAGGACCTTTTCTTGTTCTAGCATTAGTCTTAGTTTTTTGACCTCTAACTGGAAGTCCTTTTTTGTGTCTAAGTCCTCTATAACATCCAATTTCTTTTAATCTTTTGATATTTAAAGCAACATCTCTTCTTAAATCACCTTCAACATTAAGCTCTTTAATAACATTTCTTATATTATTAACTTCGTCTTCTGTAAGGTCCTTTACTCTTGTATCTGGATTAACTCCAGTTTCAGCTAAAATCTTTTGAGAAGTAGCTAAACCAATACCAAATATATATGTTAAGCCTATTTCAACTCTCTTTTCTCTTGGTAAGTCTATACCTGCTATTCTTGCCATTAAAATTTACACCTCCTGGTAATTAAAATGTCTGTTTCAATTTAAAATGTATATAAATAAATTTTAGGCAGTAAAAAGAGAGCAAATCTCCCTCTACTGTCAGCCGCTCCTAAAACTTAATTATTAACTATGCCTATATTATAATAGGTGACTTTACTAAAAAAGTCAATATTTTTTACAATTTTAAATAATAATTTTTTAATTTATTTATATAAAATATTATTTTTATTAGCCTTGTTTTTGTTTGTGCTTAGGATTTTCACAGATAACCATTACTTTTCCTTTTCTTCTTATAACTTTGCACTTTTCACAAATAGGCTTAACTGATGGTCTTACTTTCATAGCTAACCCTCCTCTAATAATAATAGAATCTATCTATTTTGCTCTCCAAGTAATTCTACCTCTTGTTAGATCGTAAGGAGAAAGTTCAACAGTAACTTTATCTCCAGGTAAAATTCTTATGAAGTTCATTCTTAACTTTCCTGATATATGTGCTAAAATTGTATGCCCACTTTCAAGTTCAACTTGAAACATTGCATTAGGTAAAGATTCTAAGACCGTACCTTGCATTTCAATAACATCATCTTTTGACATAAGGTAATCAACCCTCCTTAACAATGCCTTCTTTTTTTAAAAATCTCTTAATTTTTAAATCAGTACTTTTATCTTTGTTAATGATAGCTTCTTTGACTTCATCATTTATAATATCATAAAAAGTCAAATGCTTAACTTTTTTCTTTTTTTGGTTTATCGACATTTTTTGTAGATCCATTAGAAAGAAGAACATATTCTTCGTTTAGCTTCGCAATTACAACATACAAATGATTTCTATCTCTTCCTGCTTTTGAAAGTACCAACTTTCCAATCAAGTCATTGTTTTGCAAATCATTCACCTCTATGATTACCTTAGCATAAATTCTAAATATTTTAGCCTTTATAGCTAAGCAACACTTCTTATTTATAATTAGTGCCAATCTTTTTTGAACTACTATAAACATAAATAGTTATAGTTTCCTGGTCAATACTACTTTATAATTTAGCAGCAAGTTTACCCAAGCTATCAAGATTGTTCAAACCTCTCAACATACTGGTAAATAAATTTTACTTATTATCTAATAGTGTACAAATATCTTCAAACACCATGTTAATGGCTTTAGTACCATCTACTGTTGATAATAAATCTATATTTTTATAGAAATCAATTAGTGGTTGAGTTTCTTTTTCATAAACATCTAGTCTTTCTTTAACAGTTTCAGCAGTATCATCCTTTCTTTGAACTACGCTGCTACCACACAATTCACATTTACCATCCTTAGCAGGATTAAACTTAATATGGTAACTAGCTCCACATGAAGGACAAACTCTTCTTCCAGTCATTCTTTCTAAAATGAATTCTTGAGGAACTTCAATGCATAAAGCAGTATCTAATGTTTCTTTTCTTTCTGCTAAAAATGCTTGAAGTGCTTCTGCTTGACTTACTGTTCTTGGAAAACCATCTAATAAGTAACCATTTTTACAATCATCTTGTTTAAGTCTATCCTTAACCATGTTAATTGTAACTTCATCTGGCACCAATTGACCATTATCCATGTATTTTTTAGCCTCAATTCCAAGAGGTGTATTTTCAGAAATATTCTTTCTAAAAATATCACCAGTTGAAATATGTGGTATTGAATATCTATTACTAATTGATTTTGCCTGTGTACCCTTTCCAGCTCCTGGAGGGCCTAATAATACGATTCTCACTGGCATCATCTCCAAATTAATTTTATCTTATTTAAGGAATCCTTCATAATGACGCATAACCATTTGAGATTCCATTCTTCTTGTAAAATCTAGTGCAACTCCAATTAAAATTAGAATTGATGTAGCACCAAAAGAAACACCTTTTAATGCAGGACTAAACATTTCTATTAATACTGGTATTATTGCTAATAAAGCAGCATATACACCACCAACCATAGATATTTTTAAGATGATCTTTTCAAAATATTCAACAGTTGCTTCACCTGGTCTTACACCTAAAACAAAACCAGCTGACTTATTTAAGTTTTCAGCCATTTCGTCTGGTTTTAATGTAATTTCATTATAGAACCAAGTAAAGAATAATGTTAATATTGCATATAAAGTTGGATACATCCAAGTACTTGTATTAAAAGGACTATATTTTCCAGTAACTAATGATTGAAGCCATCCAACATTTGGGAAAAATTGAGCAACTGCCTGTGGAAATCCCATTACTGACATTGCAAATATAATTGCTATAACAGCAGCACTTACTATACTTAATGGTATGTGTGTTGATTGTCCTTTAACAACATTTTTGCCCATTGCCTTACCTGCATATTGAACTGGAATTTTTCTTTCTGCCAAACTGAAGAATATAGCAGAAATTAATAGTATAGCAACACCTGCAATAAATAATGCAAGTTGTACTATTGATAAAGTATCAGCTTGTTTTAACTGATATAAGCTTGCAACTTGTGATGGGAATCTAGATACTATATTAACAAAAATAAGTATAGATGTACCATTACCAAAACCTCTAACAGTTATTTGGTCGCCAAGCCAAATACAGAATGTTGACCCAACAACTAATGATAATATTACAACACAATATTCAAACTTAGATAAATCAATACTTACTCCACTATTTTTCAATGTAGCTACGACCCCAATAGCTAATACAACTGATAAAACAATAGCTAAATAACGAGTAGCATTTTGGATTTTATTACGTCCTTCTTGCCCTTCTTTTTGCATTTGTTCTAAAGCTGGAATAGCAATTGTTAATAATTGCATAATTATAGATGCATTAATATATGGTGTAACACCAAGTGCAAGTATACTAAATTTACTAAAAGCACCACCTGATATTAAGTCATAAAATCCAAGCAAGCCAGATGATGTAATTTGCTTAAGATATTCTGTATCAAATCCAGAAGCAGGTATATGAGCACCTGCTCTGAATATTAATATTAAGAATACAGTCCAAAGTAACTTCTTCCTTAACTCTGGAACCTTCCAAGCATTACGTAGGGTTGATAGCATTTTATATCACCTCAACTTTTCCTCCAGCCGCTTCGATCTTCTCTGCTGCAGACTTAGATAATTTACATCCTTTAACTGTTAAACTTTTTTCTAAGTTTCCGTTACCTAAAATCTTTACTCCATCATTTACTTTACTTATAACTCTAGCTTCAAGTAATGATTCTGGAGTAACTTCAGCCCCATTTTCAAATCCATTTAATCTATCTACATTAATGCAAACAAATTTCTTTGAAAATATATTGTTAAATCCTCTCTTTGGAAGTCTTCTATATAAAGGCATTTGACCACCTTCGAAACCAGGTCTAACTCCACCGCCTGATCTTGCTTTTTGTCCTTTTTCACCTTTACCAGCATTTCTTCCTAAACCAGAACCTGTACCTCTACCAACTCTCTTTGGAGCTTTCTTACTACCAGCTGCTGGTTTTAATTCATGAAGTTTCATATTAGTAGTGCACCTCCTTGTATTATATTTCTTCTACTTTTAATAAGTAGTCTATTTTCTTAACCATACCTAAGATTTGAGGTGTAGCCTCGACTTCTACTGTTTTACCAATCTTCTTAAGTCCAAGGGCATTAGCAGTAGCGATATGTGAAGATTTTCTACCTATTAAACTCTTTGCAAGAGTAATTTGTAATTTTGCCATTGCACTCACCCCTATCCTAATATTTCTTCAACAGATTTTCCTCTTAATTTTGCTATATCTTCAGCAGTTCTTAAGTTTGCTAATCCGTTTATTGTTGCGTTAACCATATTTCTTGGGTTATTAGAACCTAATGATTTAGCTCTAACATCTTTAATTCCTGCTAATTCAAGTACTGATCTAGCTGGACCACCAGCAATAACTCCTGTACCTTCTTTAGCTGGCATAATAAGAACTTTACCAGTTCCAAACATACCATATATTTCATGAGGAATAGTAGTTCCAACCATTGCAACTTCAACTAAATTCTTCTTAGCATCTTCTATTCCTTTTCTGATTGCTACAGGAATTTCGATAGATTTTCCCATTCCAACACCCACATGTCCGTTTTCATCACCAACAACTACAAGTGCACTGAATCTAAAATTTCTACCACCTTTAACAACCTTAGTAACTCTGTTTATAAAAACAACTTTTTCCTTAAGTTCTAGTGTACTAGGATCGATTCTCATCTATGTCCCTCCTTATTTTTTAGAATTTTAATCCTGCTTCTCTAGCAGCTTCTGCTAATTGTTGTATTCTTCCGTGATATACATATCCACCTCTATCAAATACAACTTCATTTAATCCTTTATCTAAAGCTCTTTTAGCTATTAATTCACCAACAGCCTTAGCGCCTTCTTTATTTCCACCTTTAGCTGAAATATCTTTATCTAAGCTAGAAGCAGAAACTAATGTTACTGAATTAACATCATCTATAATTTGAGCATATATGTTCTTATCACTTCTATAAACAGAAAGTCTTGGTCTTTCAGTAGTTCCAAATACTTTCTTACGTATTCTAAGATGACGTTTTGCTCTAACTTGTTTCTTATCTGCTTTTTTGAACATGAGCCTCACTCCTTTCTAATTACTTCTTACCAGTTTTACCTTCTTTACGTCTGATATGTTCACCTTCAAATTTAATTCCCTTGCCCTTATATGGTTCAGGTTTTCTCCAACGTCTAATATCAGCTGCTTGTGCACCAACTACTTGCTTATCGATACCCTTAATTACAACTGTTGTAGCAGCTGGAGTTTCGAATGTAATACCATCCATTGGTTCAACTTCAACTGGATGTGAATACCCAAGGTTCATAACAAGTTTTTTACCTTGTAATTGAGCTCTATATCCAACACCTACTAATTCTAATGTTTTTTGGAATCCTTCTGAAACTCCAACTACCATATTGTGTATAAGTGCTCTTGTTAATCCGTGAAGAGCTCTATTTTCTTTTATATCATTAGGTCTAGTAACTAGCACTTCATTATTTTCAACTGCAATTGACATATTTTCATGCATAGCCTTAACTAATTCACCTTTAGGGCCTTTTACAGTAACTACGTTATTTTCATCAACTGTAACTGTAACACCTGCTGGAATAACTACAGGTAGTTTACCTATTCTTGACATAACTGTACCTCCTATTTAATTTAGCATATTAACATATGTTAAGGGATTCTTATACTACCAAACGTAGCAAAGAACTTCCCCACCTAATCCTGCTTTTCTTGCTTCTCTATCAACCATCATTCCTTGAGAAGTTGATATGATAGCTATTCCTAAACCATTAAGTACTTTAGGAGTTTCCTCTTTCTTACAGTAAACTCTTAAACCTGGCTTAGATATTCTCTTAATACCAGTTATAACTCTTTCTTTGTTTGATCCATATTTAAGAGATATTCTTAACATTGGAACAACACCATCGTTATATTCATCTATTTCCTTAATATATCCTTCTTTTAATAATATATTTGCAATTGCCTTCTTAACATTTGAAGAAGGTACTTCCACTACCTCATGTCTAACAGCATTAGCATTTCTAATACGAGTTAGTAAATCTGCTATTGGGTCTGTCATAACCATTTAATGTGCCTCCTTTCGATTTATAATTTCTTACCAGCTTGCTTTCTTACAGCCAGGTATTTCACCTTTGTATGCTAATTCTCTAAAACAAATACGACATATACCATATTTCTTTAATACAGAATGTGGTCTACCACATATTCTACATCTAGTATAAGCTCTTGTTTTAAACTTAGGAGTCTTACTCCACTTTTCGATCATTGCCTTACGTGCCATAGTGTACCTCCTTATTATTGAGCAAATGGCATTCCAAGGAATCTTAATAATTCTCTGGCTTCTTCGTCTGTCTTAGCAGATGTAACGAAGATAATATCCATTCCTCTTACTTTATCAACTTTATCGTACTCTATTTCTGGGAATATTAATTGTTCTTTAATTCCTAAAGAATAATTTCCTCTACCATCAAATGATTTGCTAGAAACACCTCTGAAGTCTCTAACTCTAGGTAAAGCTATTGACATTAATTTATCAGCAAATTCATACATTCTTGCTCTTCTTAGTGTAACCTTACATCCGATTGGCATATTAGCTCTTATTTTAAAGTTAGCTACTGCTTTCTTAGTTTTAGTAATTACAGGTTTTTGACCAGCAATTAAAGTTAAATCATTTACTGCTGATTCTAAAACTTTTTGATTTTCCTTGGCTTCACCAACACCCATATTAATTATAATTTTTTCAAGTCTTGGTACTTCCATGATATTTTTATATTGGAATTTATCCATCATCGCTGACACGATTTCTTTTTCATACTTCTCTTGAAGTCTTGTTACCATTTAGTGCTACCTCCTTTCAGATAATTTAGAATGTTTCTCCGCACTTTTTACATACTCTTACTTTTGAACCATCTTCTAATAGCTTGTTGCTGATTCTTGTTGCCTTTTTGCATTTTTTGCAATATAACATAACTTTTGAGCTATTAATAGGAGCTTCCTTTTCTATAATAGCGCTCTCAGCTTGTGTTCTAGATGCTTTTTGATGTTTCTTAACTATATTAACTCCTTGAACAAGAACTTTTCCTGTCTTTGGATATGCTTTTAAAACTTCACCAGTCTTACCTTTATCTTTACCAGATATAACTACTACTGTATCGTTTTTTCTAACGTGTAACTTCAAGTTAGACACCTCCTCTATTATAGAACTTCTGGTGCTAATGATAATATTTTGTTGAATTCTTTATCTCTTAGCTCCCTAGCAACAGGTCCGAATACACGAGTTCCTCTTGGTTGCTTATCATCTTTTATTAAAACTGCAGCATTTTCATCAAATTTAATATATGAACCATCTGCTCTTCTTACTCCTTTTACAGATCTAACTATAACAGCCTTAACTACTTCACCTTTTTTGACAACTCCGCCTGGTGTTGCACTTTTAACGCTAGCTACTATAACATCACCGATGTTACCAAACTTTCTCTTAGATCCACCTAATACTCTAATGCACATAATTTCTTTTGCTCCAGAGTTATCTCCTACTTTAAGCACAGTTTGTTGTTGTATCATTGAATTATCCTCCTTTCAGTCTTAAAGCCTACTTAGCTTTTTCAACTATTTCAACAAGTCTCCATCTCTTATCTTTAGATAATGGTCTAGTTTCCATTATTAAAACTTTATCGTTAACTTTTGCTTCATTATTTTCATCATGAGCTTTAAACTTAGTTGTTCTATTAACAGTCTTACCATATAGTGGATGTCTAACCTTAGTTTCAACAGCAACTACTATAGTCTTATCCATTTTATCAGAAACAACTTTACCGATTCTCTTTTTTCTTAATCCTCTTTCCATTATTAAGGTCTACCTCCTTCCAGAATTATTGCTGAACCTTTAACTCTTCTTCTCTTAAGATGGTTTTTATTTGGGCTATAGATTTCTTAACTTCTCTTATTCTCATAGGATTTTGTAATTGTCCTGTAGCTAATTGAAATCTTAAATTGAATAATTCAGCTTTAAGGTCGTTTAACTTAACTCTTAAATCTTGAGGATCATTTGCTTTTAAATCTTTTAATTCTCTAGCTTTCATTATTCTTCACCACCTACTTTTTCGAAATCTCTTCTTGTAACAAATTTAGTTTTTACAGGAAGTTTGTGTGCAGCAAGTCTCATTGCTTCTCTAGCAACTTCTTCTGGAACACCAGATAATTCAAATAAAACTCTACCTGGTTTAACAACTGCAATCCAGTATTCAGGAGCTCCCTTACCTTTACCCATTCTTGTACCGATAGGCTTGCTTGATACTGGCTTATCTGGGAAAATCTTTATCCAAAGTTTTCCTCCTCTTTTTATATATCTATTGATAGCTATTCTTGATGCTTCAATTTGATTACTTTTAATCCATCCGCAAGTAGTAGCTTGAATTCCGTAATCACCATATGCAAGGAAATTTCCTCTTGTAGCTTTACCCTTCATTCTACCACGTTGTACCTTACGATGTTTTACTCTTTTAGGCATTAACATGATCTAATTCCTCCTTTCTGATTCTTATGCTTCTGCTTCTTGTTTTTCTTCAACCTTTTTTGTTGGAAGTACTTCACCATTGTAAACCCAAACTTTAACTCCGATCTTACCATATGTTGTATCTGCTTCTGCAAATCCATAATCAATATCTGCTCTTAAAGTTTGTAATGGAATTGTTCCTTCATGATATTGTTCAGTTCTTGCTATTTCAGCTCCACCAAGTCTACCAGAGCAAGCAGTTTTAACACCCTTAACTCCACGTTTCATAGCTCTTTGGATTGTTTGTTTCATAGCTCTTCTGAATGATATTCTCTTTTCTAATTGAGCTGCAATATTTTCAGCCATTAATTGAGCATCAGACTCAGAATTCTTAACTTCAACAATGTTTATTAAAACGTTGTTTTCCTTAATTATTTTAAGTACTTTAGCTTTTAATGCTTCAATTCCTGCTCCACCCTTACCGATA
>Ga0256870_1001035_pt1 | contig 11312 bp, 6 predicted proteins | sample RumenRJG_06RNA_FD_186079 | JGI IMG/M metagenome (GOLD analysis project Ga0256870, IMG submission 186079) | Metatranscriptome of bovine rumen microbial communities from Lethbridge, Alberta, Canada - Rumen RJG_06 (Metagenome Metatranscriptome) | ecosystem: Host-associated > Mammals > Digestive...
GCTGCGCTGAAGCAAGTTCAGCATGAAAATGGACCTGTTCGGAAAATTCAGTTTCCGAACAGGTCCAATACGTTTGGGGGCAGCCCCGTTTCATTTTAAGCCTGCCAAAAAGCCCTACTCCGTTTTTGAGAGGACGAGCGTTCCGTATGCGGGAATAGAAAAGCGCGTCTTCCCGTCCGCCGATACGGAGGGCGCGCCGCTTCTCTCATCCGACGCGAACGCGACGCCGAATCCGCTGTACTTCTCGGGAATCTCGACATCCAACGGGGACGAAGTCACGTTCACCATGACGAGCGCGGTCTCGTTGTCCGATTTCATCTGCCATGACGAGACGTTCGGCGTCCCGACCGCGACGGCGGAAAAGCGCCCGGCAAACAGCGCGGGGTGCGACGTCTTGAGCCTGATAATGCGCTTGTAGAACTGGAGCAGGGAATCGGGGTCGCGCGCCTGCTCGGAAACGGGAACCGTCTTCGCGTTGTAGCGGGAATCAGCCCATGTCGTCTGCTTTTTGTCCGCGGGCTTTCCGTTGTCCTCCCGCGTCTTGTTCCACAGCATCGGGGTGCGCTTCGACGGGTCGTCGATGCCGCTTCTCATGCCGATTTCCTCGCCGTAATAGACGAACGGGATTCCCTCGGCAAGCATGTACATGCTCGCGGCAGCCTTGCACATCTCCGCATTCCCGCGAAGAAGCCCCGCCGCGCGCGCCTGGTCGTGGTTCGACAGGAACGGCGCGTCGATGTAGTCCGGGTTCGACTGGGCAAGGCGTTTGTAGTCGCCCTCAAGGCCGTTCGCGTATGCGTTGTTCCCGTCATCGCCTTCCTTGAGCGTGTCCACGATGCGATTCCCCATGTCGAAATGAAAATCGGAGCCGAGCCCCTCAATGTACTGCGCGCGTATCGAATTCGGCTCCCAGACCTCGCCGACGCAGTACGAACCGGGATTGACGGAATGCGCGTAGTCGACGATTTCCTTCCACCAGGCGACGGCCTTGCCTGTCGAATTCGCGCCGGCAGGGGACTTCGCGCTGTTGTAGACGTGCCCCGCGGCATCGAAGCGGAAGCCAGAAACGCCCTTGTCGAGCCAGAATTTCACGACGCGCTTGAATTCATCGCGCAATTCCGGCGAGTCGAGATTGAAGTCGGGCATGTGGTTCCCGAAAAGCCCGGCGTAGTAGTTCCCCGGATGGCTTTTGTCCTCGTTCCAGACTTTGTGCCCCCACATCGTCTGGTTTATGTTGTAGCGGGTATCGTCGGCGGTAATCCACCGGTAGTACGAGCGGTGCGGGTCGTCGGGATTTTTGGAATCCTTGAACCATTCCGTGTACGTCGACGAATGGTTGAACGTCATGTCGATGATGACCGAGATTCCGCGCTTTTTGCATTCGCGGAGCATGTTCTCGAAATCGGCCATCGTCCCGTACTGCGGGTTCACGTCGAAATAATCATCGACATCGTATCCGTGGTACGACTGGGACGGGAAAATCGGCAGAAGCCAGATTCCCGTTATGCCGAGGTCGCCCGTCGTCGAGTCGTCGCCGTCGTTCAGGTAATCGAGCTTCGCCGTTATTCCGTTGAAGTCGCCGATTCCGTCACCGTCGCTGTCCGCGAACGAGCGGACGAACAGGCTGTAGTACACGCCCTCGTTCGCGCCCGAGGCGGCGCGCGCGACGGGGACGAGCGATGACGACGCGTTTTTTCCGGCGCCGGTCGAGGCGCAGCCGGCTGCGAAAACCGACAGGGACGCCGCCGAAAGCGCGAGCCAGGCTTTCCTATTCATCATTCTTTTCCTCCTGTTCCTGCCAAAGACATGAGAAGCGATTTCTGCCCCTTTACGAACAGGATGATGAACGGAACCGCGACGAGGAGCGCTCCCGCAGCGAACATCGTGAAGTTGTCGTTCGACCTTCCGTTTATAAGCTCGAAAAGACCGACGGCGAGCGTTTTTTTCTCGTCGCTCCGCAAAATAAGGCGCGGGAAAATGTAGTCCATCCACGGCCCCGTGAAGCTCGTGAGAGCGAGGAAGATTATCTCGGGGCGGGCGGTCGGGATTACGACGCGGACGAACGCGGTGAACGGCGTCGCGCCGTCGATGTAGGCCGCCTCGGCGATATCCTTCGACACTGTGTCGAAATACCCTTTCATCAGCCACGAGTTGAACGGGATGCTTCCCGCCGAATAGACGAGGACAAGCCCCCAGAGCGTGTTGAGCGCGTTGAGCTTCCAGAGGATGACGTAGATTGCAATCATTCCGATAAAGCTCGGGAACATCTGCAAAACGAGCATCGAAGCCATGACCGTTTTCTTGAACGGGAACCAGAAGCGCGAGAATATGTACCCCGTGAAGCTGCACACGAAAACGGAGATTATCGTGTTCATGCAGGCAACTTTCAGCGTGTTGAGGTACCAGTGGCCGTAGTTCGTCTCCGTGAACAGCCTGTGGTACTGGACGAGCGAGAACGGCCGAGAGAACGGAACCGTACCGACGGCGGAGAGCGAGTTGTCCTTGATGAACGACGCGCTTACGGTGAAGGCAATCGGATACAGAATAAGGATTGCCTGGATTATCAGTATCGCAGTCAGAAACATCGTCGTGATTGCGCGGCAGCTGCTTTTCTTGTTGTTCATCAGATTTCTCCTTCTTTGAACGATTTGGTGCGCATGAAGTTGTAGAGGCCGAACGGAACAAGCACGACAAATACGAGAATCGAAAGGACGGACGCGATGCAGTACTGGTTCGAATTCATCGTAAGTTTGTAAATCCACGTGATGAGGTTGTCCGTCGCGCCCGCCTGAGTCGCGATGGAGAGGTTCAGGACGTCCGTTCCGCTTCCCATCTTGAGCGAGGGACCGCCGCCCGTAAGGAAGAATATCGCGCCGAAGCTGTTGATGTTGCCCGCGAACTGCATGATGAGCGTCGGCTTGAGCTGGTACATGACGAGCGGGAACGTTATCGACTTGAACTGCATCCATTTGCTCGCGCCGTCGATTTCAGCCGCCTCATAAAGCGAGTTCGAGATTGCCGTCATCGAGCTTGTCGTGAGAATCATCGAGTACGGGAAACCAATCCAGATGTTGACGAGAATCAGCGTCACCTTCGCCATCTTCGGGTCGGAAAGCCACGGGACTGCAGGGAAGCCGATATTCTGCAGCATGACGTTTATCGGCCCGAGCGTTCCGTTGAGGAGGTTCGCCCAAACGAAAAGGGAGAGCATCTGCGGAATCGCGTAAGGAAGGATGAAAATCGTCCGGTAAACCTGCGGAAGCCTGATTCTCTTGTCGAGCAGCACGACGGAAAAGAAGAACCCGACGAAAAAGCAGGTGAATGTCGCGAAGACAGCCCAGGTGAGCGTCCATCCGGCAACGTTTCCGAACGCATAGAGCCATTCGCCGCCGCCGGTGCCGGACGACGAGGAGAACATCGTGCGGAAATTCTCGAAGCCGACCCAATCGACGAGGTTGTTCGGCGGAATGTGGTCGGGCGAGGAATAGTTCGTGAACGCGATGAGCGCCGCAAAAAGAAGCGGGACGACCGTAAAGAACAGCATCATCACAACGGCGGGAGCCACGCCGAGCGTCGGGAACGCGTTCTGCGAAAGGTCGTTGCGCGTCTCCTTTGCCGACGGAAATTTTCCCTTCTCGAGGATTCTGTTGCCGTCCTTGCGCGCGGCAAAAACCGAGTTGACGTACAGATAGGCGAAGATTGCGAGAACGATGATGACGACGAGACCGTTTATCATCATGAAAATCGAATGGTCGCGCTCGTTTACCGGAAGTTCCGGATGCGGATCTCCGAGCGTGACAAGACCTTTTATTCCGTCGATTATCGTGTTGTTGCAGAAAACGACGTTCACGAAATCCATGAAAAAGAACAGGATTCCGTTCAGCATCCTCATTATGATGTTCCCGCCCTCGTAATAGAGCGAGTCGTATGCATCGCCGGGAATGTAGATATCGAGCAGCCCGAGCAAGATGTCGATTATGATATACGCCTCGAACACCATGAGGAGCGTTCCGCGCACGCGCTGCTTAAGAACCGCGAACTGCCCCAATCCCATGAAGCAGCAAGACGCGCGGGCGGCCCTGTCCGGAAGCCGGGGGTCTATAGTTGTATTTGCCATGAATAGCTCCTGCATTGGAAGGACTGTCCCCACAATTCTGTTTGCGCTGCCATTCGCCGCGATTTTTATGAAGCGCATTCCACAAAAATCAGCCGAAATGGCCTTGTACGCTAAATGCAGTGGCTTCGATATGCTCAACCACTAGACCTGTTCGACACCTTCGTTATCGCTCAGGCCGACGAGTTTTTTCAAAGTAACCTGTTCAGAAACTGAAGTTTCCGAACAGGTTTACTGCATCTTTTTGGACAGTCCCCATTTCTTTTCGCCGCCCGCGCTACAGCACCGCAGCGGCGAATGCGGAAAACCGCACTTTTTTGTTATTTGGCTGCATCCATAGCAGCGGCGGCCGTGTTCAGGTCAGTCTTGACATCGTCGCCGTCCCAGATTCCTGAGTAGGCAGAGCCCATCGCCGACCAGTATGTGTTCATCTGCGGAATCGTCGGCATCGGAATCGCATGGTATGTCTGCTCAAGGATTCCGTTGCTGAGCGGGTCGTTCGTCGTGATGTCGCGGCGCGGCGGAATCTGCTTCGTAATCTTGAACCGCTGCTCAAGGCTTGACTTTGAGGTGAGGAAGCGCGCGAATTCGGTCGCCTCGGCAGGATGCTCGCTGTATGAGCTTACGAATGCAAGGCGGACACCGGAGAACGATGTCGCGGGCTTGCTCTGCCCGGGGAACGCCGGGAGCGTCGTGATTCCGAAGTTCATTCCGAGGCGGCTCAGCGTCTCAATCATCCACGGGCCGGTGATGAGCATCGCGGCTTTTCCCTGCGTGAAGGAAGAGTTGCAGAAGTCGGCGGTCATGTCTGCCGACGGAACGTTGAGGAGCTTCTTCCTCAGGCTCTGGAAATACTGGAGTCCTTTTACGGCAGCCTCGCTGTTGATGTTGTGCTGCTTGCGGTCGTTTCCGTTTGGTCCGAAGAGCTGCGCGCCGTATGCGCTCATGAACATATAGTCGAAGTAGCTGTCCGCGACAGGCCAGACGAGCGCGTATTTGCGCTGTGTCTCGTCGTTGTAGTTCTTCGCGATTTCGGCGACTTCCTCCCATGTTTTGGGCGGAGTCTTGATGAGATCCTTATTATAGAAGAGGGCGTATGTCTCGATTCCGAGCGGGTAGCCGTATGTCTTTCCCTTGTACTGAGAGGCGACCTGCGCCGCGTTGATGAACTGCGAGATGTATCCGCCGTCCGTATTCTCCGCGACGTGCCCGCCGTTGACGAGCGCGCCGATATGGTCGTGCGGCGCGACAAAAACGTCGGCACCGACTCCGGCCGGTCCGTCAAGCTCAATCTTCGCGCGGGCATCCGTCGATTCGACGTGCTCGTACTCAATCTTCACCTTTTTGTGCGTCTTCATGAATTCTTTTGCGGCCCACTCGATGTAGGTCTTTGCGGAATCGTCGGACTCCCACACCTTGATTACGACATTTCCGGAATTCTTCCCGCCGCGCGCCTTGCGGTCACGAGCCGCGAACACGGTCGGAACGATGAGCGCAAGAGCAGCAGCTGCACAAACGATTTTTTTCATAAAAGCCTCCTATTTTTACGGCAAGCGCCGTTTCTTATCTTTTTTTGATGGCCCGCAGGAATCCCACCCCTCCCGCAGGCCGTTTTTTTCACCTGATAATGGCGACCGGACATCCGCCGGGTATCTGGACTCGTTTTTTACTTTTTCCTGATAACCGTCATCGTGAGCGGCTCAAGCGTGAGCTTCTTTCCGGAAATCTTCACTCCGGCAGGCTCCGAGATTGCCTCAGTCCCCGCCTTCTGGCAGTCGACGAGAACCTCCGCGCCCTTGAGCGACATTCCCGCCTTGACGGTGGCCTTTTTCTTTCCGGCGTTCACGGCGACAATCCAGTCCCCGTCATCCGCGCTGATGCTGTATGCGAACACGAGCGATTTGTCCGTTCCCGAAAGGAGCGTCGCGTTCTTCTTGATTTTTTTCGCGTCGGCAATCCTGAACGCGCCCGTCGATTTTCTCAGCGCGAGCAGCCCCTTCGTGAATTCGAGCACGCTCCTGTAATCGTCATCAAGCGTCCAGACAATCTGGTTGATGTTGTCGCTTGAGTCGTAGCTGTTCCTGACGAACTCGCCCACGCATTCGTTCGTCGCGAGCATCACGTTCGGCTTCGTGCGGCCGCGCTCCTGCCCGCCGTGGAGGAACGCGATTCCCTGCGCCGTCAGCGCGAGCGTGTTGCCCATCTTTATGCGCCTGATGATTTCCGCCTTCTCCTCCATCTTCGACTCGTCAAGCCCGACGTTGTGCGCAATCAAATCGTGGAGCGTAAGACCGTCGTGGCATGTCATGTACTGGATGTTCGCGCCCGGCTGGTTCGTTCCGTAGCTCTTCGGGTTTCCGAGTATGCTCCTGAACAAATCGGCGCCGTTCGTCTCCTTTCCCGTGATGAGCCCGAGCCCAGTCTCGTTGAACCCGCCCGCCTTGAGCAGGTCGCGCAAATCGTCGTTGAAAACAGCCACGCGGTCCGTTTTCCGCATGTAGCCCTGGTCCATTCCGACGGTTCCGCCCTCGCCGTTGTACATCTTCCATCCCTCGCCCTCGAAAAGGACGTGAGGGTTGATTTTCGCGCAATTCTCGTAGGCGTTCTCGACGCACTTCGCCTCCATCAAGCCCATGAGGTCGAAGCGGAACCCGTCAACTTTGTACTCGCGGACGAAGAATTCCGTTGAGTCGCGGACTATTCTCGCCATCATCGCGCGCTCCGTCGCGGTGTCGTTTCCGCAGCCGGAATTGCTCTTGAGCTTTCCGTTCGCGTCCGTGCGGAAATAGTAGCCGGGAACGATGTCGTCGAGGAATTTCGTTATCGCCATGTGGTTGTACACGACGTCAAGGAGGACTCCCAGCCCCGCCTTGTGGCATTCGTTGACAAGCTCGCGCAGCTCCCTCACCCTGCAATACGGGTCGGCCGCGTCAGTCGCGTACCATCCCTCGGGCGTGAAGTAGTTGTGCGGGTCGTATCCCCAGTTGTAGTTGGAATTGTTGACAGCCCCGCGCGAATCGTACCGCCTGTCCGTCTCGTTGTTGTTGTAGAAGCTTAAGACCGGCATGAGCTGGACGTGCGTGATTCCAAGCTCCTTGAGGTACGGAATCTTTTCGATGAACGCGCGGTACGTTCCCTTCTCCGCTTTGACGCCGGAATCGGGGCTTATCGTAAAGTCGCGCACGGACATCTCGTAGATTATCGCGTCCTCCCTTTTCTCAAGCGGATAGTACGGAGCGTCCATGCCGCCTTCGGGAATCGCGCGGGGGCTTTTCATATCGACAATCGCGCCGCGCCCGACCGTCCCGTCGTTCTTGTACGCCGCCATCGATTTCGCGTACGGGTCGAGCGCGGTCACCGTTCCCTTCGCGTTGACGAGCGTGTAATCGTAGAACATCCCGTCCGGGTCAACCTTGTCGAACGTCGCCGACCAGACGCCCGTCGAAGCGTTCTTCGTCATCGGAACGGTAAAATCGGGCGTCTTCGCGTCGTCCTTCCTGTAGATGTTCACAGTCGCCTTTGACGTGGTGGGCGCCCACACGCTGAACGAAGCGCTTTTCGCCGAATAGCGCGCGCCGAGCTCAACGTCAAATCCCGGAACAGTCTTTTCCGCGAGCGCGAGCGCGAGCTTCTGGCTGTTGACCTTCGCGTCGCCGAGGAAATCCTGATTTCCCACGGAAAGCGACTCGCTCACGTCTATCTTCCCGGCAAGCGTGATTGTCACGTCCTTTGCCATGTTGTCCTCCACATTTTTCGATTTGCTGTTCTCGACGCGGGAAATCGGAACGCTTTTTCCGCCGGAAACGACCTTGAATCCGGAATTTCCCGCGCCAAGCCCGTACTCACCTGAGAGCGTGAGCGCTATTTTGTCGTCGGCGACAAGCTCCGCGGAAAGAATCGACGGGCGATACGGCATCGCGGCGTATGTGTTCCCGTCGCCGGAAAATATCGCGACTTTCCTCGACTTGCTGATGTCCCAAACGCGGTCATCGTTGCCGTCTTTTGTCCATCCCGCGTCCTGCCGAACGATGAGCCCGACAACGCCGTCGGATGACACGGGCTTGTTCCCGCCCGTGGATGAGCCGTCGAGCTTGAAGCGCATGTATCCGATTCCGTCCTCGACTTTCCAGTCCTTCGTGTATTCCCAGTTTGCGCCGCCGTCCCCGCCGGGCATCGCCCACATCCAGAGAGCCCACGGCTCGTATTTCTTATCCTGGCGAACGTAATAAACAACAAGCTCATCGTCGCCCGGCTTTATTTTCCCGTCAAGCGCCAAAACGGATTTCATTTCCTTTGGCGAAGCGTCCCGGAACGAACCGGGCTGCCCATGCTCGGCGGAGGCAAACACCGCCGAGAGAAATGCGCCGAAAACCGGCAGAATCTTTTTTGCAATGCTCATTTTCATAAATCGTCTCCTGAAAGGGGGAAGAGCTTTCGCTCTTCCCCTAAAAGAAGGCGCACCTGTTGCCGTGTGCCTGTTCCGGAAGGAAGCCTAGGAGGGTGCCCCCTTCCATGAATCCTCTTTTATTGCGGAAACCGTTACCAGATTTCCGCATCCCCGCCCGCCGGTATGATTCGGGCGGGAAAAATTGCAAAGGTTGTTTTTACGGTCAGTCGGCTTCGTCGATTTTCACCGAAATCGTGTCCGCCGTTCCCCGCACCGTTATGACGTAATTCTTGCCGGCCTCAAGACCGGTGGCTTTGTTGTTGGCACCATCGCCCTGCTTGCAGTTCGCGAAGCCGCCGCCGACGGTCAAATCCGTCGCGCCAATGTACTTCGTTGACCAATTCTCATCGGTGCAAACTCCGAACTCAAGGATTCCGTTCTCAACCCTTGACGCATCGCTCCACTCGTCGTTATCAGCGCTGAACGTGAACTCAACAGTTCCGGTAGCGACATCCGTTTCCGTATAGGCAATCGGAAATTTTCCCTGGCTGCTGCAGATGTATCCCGGCTCGAGCAGGTCGAGCGGCTTGTCATCAGCTGTCGAGCAGCCCGCAAAGCCGATTCCGGCCGCGGCAAGGACAGCGAGCGCTTTGAGCGCGATTCCTATTTTTTTCATCTTCATTTTCCCCCTTCATTCATCCGATTAGAAGTCGAACTTGAGTCCCATGCGGAGCGCCGCGTTGTGCCAGAAGTAGTCAGCATCGCTGTCGAGCGTGTAGCCGTCGAGGTTGAGCGTGTCCTGTCCGTCGCCGAACGCCTTGTAGGGGTCGACGCCGTAGACGAAGTTCGTGTAGAAGACCGTGTTGTATGACTTGCAGACCTGCTTGTTCATTCCGAGGAAGAAGCCGAACGGGTTGTCGTCGGCCGCGCTGTTGTCAACCGTGCGGAAACCGGCACCGACCTGCGCGTTGATTCCGAGCGGGAGGCCCATGTCAACGATGAGGGTGTGCAAATCGACAGATGTCTCGTTCGCGTCGTATCCGTACATGACGGCGAGAGAGTTGAGCAGTCCGTCGAGTTTCGTCTCGAAGCGCACTCCCGCTTCCTCGATGACGAACGCCTTCGCCTCGCGGCCGCCGCGTGCAAGATGGTCGGCATCTTTCGTGTTGTACTTTGTCTCAGCGTAGAAGTTGATTTTCGTGTCGTCGTCGATGATGACGTCGCCGTACGGTTTGACGTAAACGAGCGTGTTGTCCTTGTCCGCGAATGACGATGTCGAATCCTTGTTGAGCGTCTTCTCGATGTACGGGTTCACGCCGATTGAGAACATGTCGGTGGGGAACACGTGGACGTCGAACCATCCGCGCCATCTGTTCCTGTCGCCGAGGTTGTCCGTGATGTGGTCGTGGTCGTCGGCGCCCTGCTCGACATACATCATGCTCGCCTGGTTTCCTCTGTAGCGGAATCCGACAGTCGCGTCCAGAAGGTCGTTCTCATAGTAGACGTTGACGTTTGCCGCGGTGTCGTCGATTTTATTGTCAACGAACGGGTCAACAGCTCCGACATCCGAGCTTGACGGAGAGTACAATGAAACCTTGTCCTTCTCCTCGTCGAGATAGTTTCCGTACGTATTCAAAAGTCCGTTCGCCTTCACGACAACCGGCCCGAATTTTCCCTTGTAACCGAGGATGTAGTCGTTCTCGAACACCCTGTCGAACACTTTGTCGAACTCTTTTCCGTACGCGCCGTTGTACTGGAAATCGACGTAGTGGTTGTCGAACAAGTTCGCGTTCGCGTATGCGTACAAACCGTACTGGTTTCCCGCGCGGTCAGCAGTGCGGTTCGGAGCGAACACCGCGTTGAAGTCGGAGACCGCGCCGTTCGTCGCGTTTGCGAGCGATTCCTTAACCTTGTCTCCCGTCTCCCACTGCGTGTATCCGCCGGTCGCTGAGTATCCGGCCTCCCACTCGTTGTCGATTGTCGTCCAGTTGACGTTCGAGTGCGGCGGAAGCTTCGCGTATTTGTAGCCTGTCGTGTACTTCACCCACGGGAACTCGACGCCCGTCTTGAAGTGGCCGAGGTATGTTTTCTCAGCCTCGGACGCGTTGCTGTTGAGCATGTAGAGCGGATCGAACGCAAGGTCAGTTCCGACCTCGCGCGTTCCGTCCTTGAGCTGGAGGACGTCGCGGTTGTAGAGATTGTTGAACCCGTCGTTCTCGCAGAGCGCGACCTCAACATAGACCGGAACGTGCGGAGTGACGTTTCCGCTGAATTTCCAATATGACTTTGCTCCGATTCCCGAAGAATCCTCGCCGGCCTTCTTCTCGGTGTTGCCTTCTTTATAGTCGCTGATGTTCCACTTGTTCTGGAATCCGACCATGCTCCATGTCTGGAATTTGATGCTCGGGCGCGGCTTCTTGGAAACGTTTCCATTTCCGGCAGCAGAAGAGGAACCATCGCTTGATGCGGAGCTCTCCACGAGAACGTCCAAATCGGCGAGCGCGTTGTGACCGCCGAATCCGTCGTCAACCTTGTCAGGCGCGCGCATATCCTCTGTCCAGTTCTCGTCAGCAATAAATTTGTACTTGAGAACAGTACCGGCAGGGAAAACCTGCGTAAGGGAGAATCCCTTTTCGCCTTTCGTCATGGCGATTGCGCCATCCGCCCAGTTCGTGAAGTCTCCCGCCACCTTCACTTCTGTTGCTCTGGGATTTCCGTAGAAGAACGTAACTTCCACGTTGCCATCATCGAGCTGCTTTGCCGAAATATCCGCGAAAGCCGCGGCGGAAAGCATCATCAATGAAGAAAAAA
>Ga0256870_1001038_pt1 | contig 11294 bp, 15 predicted proteins | sample RumenRJG_06RNA_FD_186079 | JGI IMG/M metagenome (GOLD analysis project Ga0256870, IMG submission 186079) | Metatranscriptome of bovine rumen microbial communities from Lethbridge, Alberta, Canada - Rumen RJG_06 (Metagenome Metatranscriptome) | ecosystem: Host-associated > Mammals > Digestive...
ATTAATATAGATACCAGAAAGTTTACAGTCCCTCCGGGAAGCGACTCCCATCCCCCGTATCCCAAGCCTCCCTGCAACTGTAATAAGGAGCGCCCTACTTTCCTTAATTATGGGAGATGCAAGCCCCAGAAAGAGATAGAGAAGCCGGAACTGATCTAGTTCCAGATTTCCGAGATCCCTGTAACGTTCCTTCATGAAGACGGAACTCCCTTCGATCTTACAGGAGCGGAACTTCTACTGGCAGTAGATAATAACTTCAAGCACAGTGACTCTCTCATAGCACTTGATCCGCAGGGTGTAGTTACAGATGCGCTTGCTGGCCAGGCCTCTTTTGCTGTAGTCACCGATTCCATGAAGCTTCATCGTTTGGTACAGGCCAAGATCCCTGCTTCCCAGGTAATGATGTAGATCATCATGTATCCACAGGGAAGCCCCTGGGGGAAGATGCTGCTGCACGACAACGGCATCAATCTTATTCCAAGAATGTATTCCGATAATGAATCTCCAAGGGAAACTCCTTAGAACTATTATACCAAGACACAGATGAGATCCATTCTGAAGAACTATCAGAAAGTGGACTCCGACTCTTCCACAGGTATGATAATCAACGGATAGGGGGTTCCCGGCGATGATATAGGCATGCCTGGAGACTTTTATGTAGATACCCTTTAGAGCAAGCTTTACTTTAAAAAAACTGACGACTGGGTCTTTATAGGCTACCTCTCGACGGGGCTGCCTCAAATAGAATATGATGTAATTTAGTGAAAGGAACCATTATGGCCGACAAAAACATCCAACTTAAAGACAGAAACGAAAATCTTCTTTTTCCACGGGTAAAACTTACCAATGCTGTAAATGACATTGGTTTTATTACTTCGGCGGAAGTCAGCAGCAATTATGCTACCAAATCGGAGATCGCTGACATCATCTCTGCAAAACTCAGCAGAGTCGTTGTCGATGCTCTCCCGACAGAAGACATCCAGACCAACACCATCTACATGGTCCCAAACGGAGGAAGTAACTCCTCCAACGTTTACACCGAATATCTCTACACTAACAACAAGTGGGAGATCATCGGAAGCACCGATACGGACCTGACCGGTTATGCTACCGAGACTTATGTCAGCAATTATGTTGCTTCGCAGGGCTTTGCCACTGAAACTTATGTCAGTGACTATGTTGGCTCTCAGGGCTTTGCTACTCAGTCCTGGGTCACCAGCCAGAATTATGCAACTGAAAGCTATGTGAGCTCCACCTATGCTCCGATCAGCAATGCTGCTCTCGAAGGCACCCCGACCGCTCCGAATATCACCAGCGAGTCCTCCGGAACTCAGATCGCAAACAAGAACTATGTTGAAGGCTATGTCAACGACATGTTCCTTGCGCAGAACCTTGTTTACGTCGTTCTCTCCGACTCTCTGTAATAACTGAGCAGGAAACAGCTAGATGTCCAATATTCAGATACACTCTTATACAGGATAGGATCTATATCCCCGTATCAAGACCAGCAATGTTATAAATGATGCGGGCTTTTTAGCTGTTTCCGATTCAGGCTCATAGGGAGCTATACTGCTGCTTACTTCATAGGGACCCAGGTGGAGTAAGCCGCAGTTTATATCCAACTACATAGAAATAACTTCCGTATCCGATTCAAAGATCTTTTTACAGGGAAGCAATATTCCAGTGGGAGTGGAAACTTCCCTTGGCAATTACTATCCTATTTAGAAGCGATCCCTTGTCATCGACTCCGATTCCATACAGATAAGTATCGATCCTTATCTTGCTTATGACGGGACAGCTTCTTTTGTTCCTCCCTGGAAGGTTTGGTTTTCCAGTGCCCCGGTCATTGTGGAGGGAGGAGCTTCCAATACACAGAAAATAATCAAGTTCCCAGGGGGTGCTTCAGGGTGGGCCTTCAAGCCCCTTCCCAATAGAGTCTATTATTATGATCTTATAGACAGCATTTCCGATTCTCTTGAAATAGACTTTCAGACAGCCGCCTTTTCCGATTCCACTTAGCAGTTCAACTTTGAAATGCAGATCGTACAAGGCGCTGTATATAATAGTAAAAATCTTATATGGAACACTTAGAAGGAGCTTCTGTGGAAAGCAGGAAGCACCTTCTCAAGTTCCAATTCAGCACCTGCTTTGGATTTGAAGGCACTGCACTGTTTTGACTTCAGGTGGGACGGTCAGCGGCTGCTCGGAGAGATGGCATACAAGATCTCCGATGTGGGTGCTTAGCAGAAGCCTCTAAGGCTGACAGCACAGGCTGCAAATTCTTCCGTTACACTCAATTGGGTGGACTCTTCAGGAAGTGTTACTCCTCAGGCAGAGCTTTATTACAGAACAGCAGGAACTTAGTGGACTTCTTATACAATAGGAACTTAGCTGCAGCTTACTTCTACAGGAGACTGGGTGTAGTTCTGGAACAGCGCAAACAAGTTCTCCTATTCCACTGCAGCCTATTATCAGTTTGCCATGCAGGGTGTTATTGCGGCTTCCGGGAACATCATGTCCCTGCTGAATTATGGAAGTATGAAAGGGGCTGCTTTTGCATACTTGTTCAATGGTTGTGATTCTCTTACAACTGCTCCTGAGCTTCCTGCCACTGTCCTAGCGAGCAGCTGCTACTTTGCGATGTTTCGTACCTGCACGTCTCTTATTGTTGCACCTGTGTTGCCGGCATCTGTCTTATATAATAACTGTTATCAGTCAATGTTCCGCGGATGTACTTCTTTGACCGCTGTTCCATTGCTGTTTGCCAAGGCTCTTGTAAAAGGATGCTGTGCTTATATGTGCTATAGCTGTACTTCTCTAAATGCTGTAACAGTTGCGTTTGACACCTGGGAAGACAATACCACTACCAGCTGGTTGTCCACTGTGGCCGCTTCAGGTACCTTCACTTGTCCTTATGGGCTGTCCGATGAAGTGAGAGATACGAGCCATATTCCTTCCGGATGGACCGTTGTAAGAGTTTGACAATATGAGCAATATGTATATACTATCCCAGAAAGATATTCTTCGGGCATTCATTGAATAAGAGAGGCATAGATGTCTAATAACATACAACTACAGTCTATTTTCGGGAAGCCTTTGTATCCCCGTATCAAGACCAGCAATGTTATAAATGATGCGGGCTTTTTAGCTGTTTCCGATTCAGGCTCAGAAGGGCAGTTCCTGATACAGACTGCGGAAGGACCCAAGTGGGTAACTATATAGCAGTCGCAGCTGTAGTCCAATTACAGATACTTCTCTCAAGCCCCTCAAAACCTTGTTACTTTTCAAGGGCTGAGCATTCCGGTTGGGGTAGAGGCACCTTCCGGCAATTATTATCCTGTTGAAAAGAACTCTTTATCTATAGGTTCCAGCAGTGTCACCCTTGACATCACTGCCTATCTTGCTTATTAGGACACGCCTTCTATCAGCGGGCTTTGGAGAGCGTGGTTCTCCTCGGGAGGCACGCTTTCCGACAGCTTCTCTTTGAGTGACTATTATACCAAGTCTCAAGTGGATGAGCTTATTGCAGGGAACATTACGGAACGTACAGCTTTTGTGCCCTTTTCCAGTGTTACCAACAATAAAGTGACCTTTACAGGCTGCGGCATTCCTACCGGGGTGCTTACTCCTTCAGGCAGCTATTACAGCATATAGAAGAGCAGTGTGGAATATAATAAGCAGCTTGGCAGGACTGTATTGGATGTTTCTGCTTATTTAGCTTATTAGGACATGGCTTCTTTTTCAGGTACCTGGACAGCATGCTTCCCTACAGGTATAATAGGAAGCAACAGCAGCGGGTACTATACCAAGCAAGAGGTGGATGACCTCTTTGCACAGCTCTCAGACAGTATCCAGAATACTTATTACACTAAGAGTGAAGTAAACGGCTTTATCGATGCACTGTCGGACTCTATAGACGCAGTGAATACCAAGTTCTCCAGCTATTACACCAAGAGCGAGATGGATGAGAAGCTGCAGCGTAATAATATGCCCATCGGGACTATATTCTACTATCCTTCTTCAGTTCCACCAGAAGGAGCGTTTTTGTTGAATGGGCAGGTAATTTATAATTGCAATACACTATATCCCGATTTTTGGGAGTGGCTTGTTACAAATATTTCTGCAAGTAATATAAGGTCGTTGTCAGCTTCTTCTTATTAGGCATAGTTATCATCTAGAGGATTTTGTGGGGCGTTTACTGTTAACAGCAGTACAGGCGCTGTCAGACTGCCTTGTCTTACAAATGCTTTTATACAAGGAAATGATAGTAATATTGGAGCTTCTATCGCTCCAGGCCTGCCGGATATTCAAGGTGAACTGCAGGCCACTTATTCAGTTTTCCGTGGAAGTGCTTCAGGTGCGCTTACCTACGCAAGTACCTAGACGCAGCTGTCGTCTCCGACTTTCCCGCAGACAGCTGTTACACAACGAGTAAAGTTTAAAGCAAGAAATTATAATACTATCTACGGCAATTCAACTACAGTACAGCCCCCTGCCGTAAAGTACTCTGTCTGTATCCAGGTATTCAATACTGCCCTGTCTCTCTCCAATCAAGTTTCTGCGCAGCTTGCTACAGAGTTGCAAAGCAAGGCCGGGATAAACGCAGAGAATTTCACTGCGACAGGAAAAGATAGCCTAATCAACATTATGTCTGATTTTGCCCCAACTCAGGTCACATCTGTTGCTGCATTGAATACATATTATACAGCCACCAAAGCTGGAATTTTGTATGCTTCTTTTACAAATAGTGTAAATGCTACTACAGATTGTTATATTGTAGCTGCAATAACTGAACCCAATGTTACTACATCTTATTATTACTCTGGAGGATATGTAGCTGCCAGTCACACTCAAAGACATAGCCTGTTTATACCGAAAGGACAGCGATATAGGGTAGACGCAGGCAATGCAAATATAACCTGGTCTGCTTTTTTTATCCCCCTTAGAAACTCCATAGCAACCAGCTGAGGTGACTCATGATTTACATCACATATGACATCGAAACAGGTGCTGTAGATGATACAGCCTATGCCACTATAGATATAATCCCAGAGGGCAAAGCTTATCTGCCTCTTATGGAAGAGACCTGGAACAGCGCCCAGGGAAAGCTTATGAGAGTAGAGGACGGGCAGTTCATTTGCACAGATCCTCCGCCAACTGTGGCAGACTATGACAAAGCTATGGAAGACCATCTTGCAGCAGAAAGAGCAGCAAGGGGCTACACCATAAGAGAGCCTTCAGATTACAAAGACAGTTCCGTAGAGAGATGGAATCAGGATGCAATTGACTGGATCTCCCACAGAGACGCTGTAATGCTTTACGGACTTGAAGTAATGAATCATTATGCAGAGACAGGAGAAGCCCCTTCCCTGCAATAGTTCAAATAGAACCTTCCCGTTATAACTTGGTCATATGAGGTATAAGAATGGAATATATCTTCACAGATTTACCTAGATATGTAAAGGTCACTGACAGAAGCCGTTTCAGCAATGCAGTGATCCACGATGGGTATGTACTTTTGTTCTCTTAGGATGGACAGTCACTTACTGCAAAGCTTCCCAACGGTAGTTTCGTAAATGTGGGAGGAAGCGACTCCTTCTCATTCTCTCAGGTGACTGCAACTGCTTCGGATGTGCTCGCAGGAAAGTTCTTCCACAACTCCTCCGGTATCCTTGTAGAAGGTACTATACAGACAGTCACAGCAGCTGTGAACGCCAATAAGATCGTTATTCCCAGAGGCTTTATAGAATCCGATTCCATTACGATCCCTTAGGCTGATCCTCTTACAGTCTCCGGCAATACCGTTACAGTGCCTGTCGGTTATATAGCTTCCCAGAGAGTCGCCCAGATAGCTTAGGGAGGACCTGTTACTGTATCAGATAACCTGGTGCACATTCCGGCAGGCTGGAGAGCCGCATCAGACTCCGTTACAGTTGGTACACTGCAGGAGTCTTAGAGTTACACTCCGGGGACTTCTGATCAAGTTATTCCGGCAGGCACTTATTTGGCAGGTGCACAGGTGATCCTGGGAGATGCGAATCTTATTTCTGGAAACATTGCTTCTGGGGTTACTATTTTCGGTGTACAGGGAACACATCAGGGAGGCACTTCTCTAAGGGCTGGTGTGCTGGTCTCTGACAGCGGCACACTTAAAGTGCAACCTCTTAGCTTTGACGGCACAATCCCCAGTGACAGTGGAACTTTGGAGAGCCTTTCTGATTCATCTCTATTGATCTTTGAGACAGGACATCCTGAGCCTGCTTATGACGGATAGGGAAGCACATCTGGAGATAACCCATTTTAGCTGGTAGATTATATACAGTCAACCGGAACCCAGTACATAGATACAGGCTATTATCCTAAAGCTAATTCAAAGTTTGAATTGCTTGCAAATGTTGACTCTGATAATACAAGTTATGTATGTCCTTTTGGAACTAGAGAAGGAACTGCTGGATATGCCAAAGAAAAACCCGCTTTGATATTTTTAAAATTTGATAGTGTTAATAAGTTAAATGCTGCATGGGGCAGTGATGATTATCAACTTTATTCCACAGAAAAATTCTTTAATACCAAGTGCGCGTATTCTTTATCTTCCGGATATGTATCCTTAAAAACAGAAAATTTAAGTAACTGTATTGCTTATTCATTTACTGGAGGTTCAGTTACTGACAGTAGACCTATGTATTTGTTTGTTTTATTGAATGGCAGTTCTCCTGATATCGATTGGACTATCTGTAGTATGAAATTATATAGGTTTAGAATCTCTGAAGGGGATGCTTTAGTGCATTAGTTTATTCCATGGACGGATTCTCAAAATATAGTATGTCTGAAAGATACAGTCACCGGGGACTTGAAGTATAATATCGGTTCCGGCTCTTTTACTAGAGGCCGTGATAGTAATTAATAAGGACCCTTTTACATGAACATAACAGATTCTAATTTAGTTCCCGTTACAGCGCAGCCTAAGGCTGGGCAGCGTGTTATATAGATAGCTCCTGGAAAATGGATCCCTGTGGGCCTTGGAGGAAAGTTCCCTCCCGTTGCTGCTTCTTCCGACAGCACACTTTTGGCACTCGAAGCAGGGTACATCGATGAGAATGGCAACTTCCAGCCGCTCTCCTTTAATGGTACTTAGGCAAGCGACTCCGGGAATGCTGTAGAGGGACTATAGCACAAGATCTTCAATACAGGACATGAAGAGCCTGATTATGGTGGCTCTGGTGGTTCTGGTATTCAATTGCCTAGCGATGCTTGTTTCTATCTGCCTCTTTCTACTGATGTGACAACACAAACCGGACAAGCAACAACAGCGACTGGTATAACTTTTAACACTTAGGCAGGTATTACTGCTGCTGTGTTTGATGGCGAAGGGTATATAAGCTTCTCTGACTCAGGCTTACCTGAAGATACTTCAGCTAGATCCTTTTCGTTTTGGTTCAAAAGAACCTCTTCTATTGACGATAATGTTGTTATTAATTACGGTGTGGATGCTATTAGAAAGCGCTTTGGTATTTTTTTAGCCGATACAGGACTCACCGTAGGTATAGGTGGTGGTTACAGTGTAAGTATTACACATGCTTTTGCTGCTAATAGGTGGTACAACATAGTTGTAATATATGCTGATGGTTTTATTAATTTGTGTGTTGATGGTGGATAGATTCGCAGTGTGGAGGCGCCTTATTTTTCCACGGAACTGACAGGAACAGGTTACATAGGTTATCGCAATGGAACCACGTTAAACGGAATGCTGGCAGGTGTCAGAGTATTTAATCGGGCACTTACGGCTGCAGATATATACGCTTTAGCTCGTGAATTTGTTCCCACCGCTTGATAAAGGATCCTTCATATGAACTTAACAGAATCTAATTTAATTACTTTAAATACAGAGCTTAAACAAGGTCAGCGCTGTATCCGCATAGGTAACAGCATAATTCCTGTTGGAGTAGGTGGAAGCTTTGCTCCGGGCAGTGACTCCACTATTCCATAGGCAGCCGATGTCATCCTCGGTGTAGTGGATGCCCAGGGAAAGTTCCAGCCCTTCAAGTTTAATGGTACAGAAGCCTCCGATTCAGGATAGCCTATTACAGTCTCTTAGTACAAGAGCTGGAACAGCACTTTGCCTGCGCCCACACCAAGCCCTTCCGGCGGCATGGACGATCTTTAGTTCTTTGATTGGTATACAATTTTATCTAAATAAGGAGTTTTGAAAATGGATGTTAAAAGATTTGATGTTGTAACGAACGCGAGTGACTCCGCTTCTATCTGCACTGTTCCTTCCGGGAAAGCTTACACAGTGACAGGATTTACTATTGTGGAAACTGAAGGCAACTCAGGGGAAATTACACTGAAAGTAGGAAACCAGATCATCGGGCAGTTCGGAGTGTCCGGACCAGATACTATTTATCCTGTCACCAATGTTAATTTGACTGCTTCTTAGACACTTAAAGTAGATTGCTCTATATCTGGTGTTTATGTCACCGCTTCTGTTGTGGAAAGGGATGTGTAATGAGCGGGACACTGGGAGCGATTCGCCGGGAACGGCAAAGAAGGGAAGAAGTTCTCCGCAAGGCTCAGGCGGAAGCCGATAAGCGGCAGTCTCTTGAGCTGAACCGCGAGGCTGTCATTGCGGAGATTTGCGAGGCTTTCGGCTGGACGGAACTGGATGAGTTCGCCCGGAAGATGATCGATGACGCTTTCGCCGGGCAGCTGGTAGACGTGAAGCAACTAAAAAAAGACCTTGCCAAGTGGAAAGAAGAACAGGAGCATCCGCAGGAGTCTCCGAAGGAGGAATAACATGCCACTGTATCATCACCAGGTTAGCACTTCTGATGTATATGTACCAACAGGGAAAACCATGCCTACAGGGGCAGTGTTCTATGCGCCGTTATCGTCTGCGTCTGCGACGGCAGCGACCGGGCAGACGTTAACGGCAAAAGGGACTGCTACATATCAGAATCAACAAGGCATCAACTGCGTTTATTTTAATGGAAGTTCTTCATATATTTACATCCCTGAAGCCCTTGCCGATACCTTTCCTGGGTTAAGTTCCAAAGATACCTTAGCTTATTGTTGCTGGTTCAACACAAAAAATAAAAATGCCGGCCAGGAGATAATCTCTTGTACAGAGGGTGGGGGGTTTAGTATTGGATTAAATTCGGACGGCAATTCGGGTTATATGCATATTTATGTGATGGCAGGTGGTTCATATTTAAATGAGAATATTTGTCCCATTTCCAAGGTAAAACAGGATCAGTGGATGTTTATATGCGTTAATTATAACGGAAGCACTGTTGATGTATATTTAGATAACGAGAAGGTAAATTCTTTTAATAAAACTGGGAATCTTGGCATGCCGAACAACGCTCCTTTGGCGATAGGAGCAGAAAGCGCGGATCTATCTACGACGTTTTCTTCTGATTGTTTCAATGGTTATATATCTTCCGTGCGCGTCTACGACCGTGCCTTAACCCAATCGGAAATTACCACTCTATCGCAAGAGTTTGCCCTTGCCGTGGAGACTTCCGGCTTCGATGAGCTCGGCCATCCGGTGCAATATGATTCTGCCTTTGATGCTGGGTGTTCACTTTCTTACAGCTGGGTAGACGAGAATACAATATTATATATTCCTATGTATGGTAATTCTCCTTTTACCGATAAAAGTCAGAATCAATATTCAGTAACGAACAATGGTGTAACTGCTGTGACTAATGTCGCACCTCCTTCAGGAGGAACAGGGGCTGGATACTTAAATTCAACAAACCACTATCTATATACAGGAATTAATATCCTCAACGGTCTGACTACTTTTACGCTTGAGTTTGATTTCAGGCTGACACAAATCCCCAGCGGGGGAAATGACTGGGACGACGGCTATTACTTCGCTGCCAACGGGAATAATTACGACAATCCAGGATGCGACATGTATTTTGGAACCTCTCAGATTGTTCTTAATTTTGACAACTATAATAATCGGGTTGGAACTTCTTATACACCCGATACGAATTGGCACAACCTTAAGATAACACGAGATTCATCTAATCTGGTATCCGTTTACATAGACGGCGTATTAATAAACAGCTATACCCGTTCCAATAGTTTTTACTCTGGTTCGTATGGCTTCGCGATCGGCAGAGTAGAGCCGCAGGGAGAAACCGGAGGTGCTGGTTTCCATGGGTATATAGCAAACTACCGAATTTCTAATATTGTGAGGTAAATATCATGATATATCACCACCAATACAGCAACAAAGAAGTTTCGGCTGTTCCAACTACATTTACATCCAATACTTCTATTTCAGGATATGTATGTTCGGCAAGTAATACTAATAGCAGCAATTACCCATGGAAGATATGGAAGCAGGACTACACTACATCCGAGTGGGCATGGTGGCCAGGGAATGTGAGTTTACCACAGTGGGTACAAATTGAAGTTCCAGAAGCATTCGTTCCGACATCATTCATGGTCATGAATGAAATAGCAACTCCAGCGTCAATGAAAGCAGGGATATTTCAGGGATCAAATAACGGTTCAAACTGGACTGACTTATATACGATCTCTGATTGGCCAGCTGATGCTGGATATAGGAACACAATGGAACTCTCTACCAATAATGCTTACAAGTATTACAGGTTGTACGTTACAGATGGATGGGTATCAGGTGATGCTGTATCAATCCAGGCCATGAAGATATTCAAGAGGGATATGCACCCTTCTTCCGGCTTCAACAACTGGGGTAAACCTGTCAAGTATCGCTCAGCTAAACTGGCTAAGTGCAACTGGAACCCGATACCGCAGGAAGGACTGGTCTTCTATGCATCATTGGCTGAGGATTCCGCTACAGCTGAAACTGGCCAGGCCTTCACAAAGAACAGTAAGGGGAACGGCATCTCCTTCCAGACATACAAGAATGTTCCTTGCGTTAGATTGCAAGATGGCAGCAACATGAAGGTAACTGCCATGACGGATATTCCAACAGGCAATAATCCTTTTACTATTTCCGCGTGGCATAATTTGTCGGTTTATCCCAGCAACGATTATGGAAGCTGCGGGTTCGGGTATGGAACAGACTCTGATTTGCGTTTCGTTGGGACTTGGTTTGATGGGGATTTAGGAGGAACAGTCAGTTATAGTATTAGTTTCAACATCCGTGTAAGTAGTGGCTTAGGTACAGGATTCCAATATACGCTTGATAACTGGTATCACATTGCATGTACCTTTGATGGAACAACATTCCGAACTTATGTCGACGGGGTTGCAGGGAATACCGGAGCAAGGACATTGAATATGGGAAATAC
>Ga0256870_1001043_pt1 | contig 11268 bp, 23 predicted proteins | sample RumenRJG_06RNA_FD_186079 | JGI IMG/M metagenome (GOLD analysis project Ga0256870, IMG submission 186079) | Metatranscriptome of bovine rumen microbial communities from Lethbridge, Alberta, Canada - Rumen RJG_06 (Metagenome Metatranscriptome) | ecosystem: Host-associated > Mammals > Digestive...
GGCCTCGCCTCTCTCCGACAGTGCCTTTGTCAGGCTCTCTGCCTGGGGAATGGTTCTCGGGAATCCGTCCAGAATGTATCCCTCTTTGCAGTCTGCCTGGCTGATTCTGTCCAGCAGCATGCCGATGGTGATCTCATCCGGAACCAGAAGTCCCTGGTCCATAAACTCTTTGGCCTTTTTGCCCAGCTCCGTTCCCGCCTTGATATTGCTGCGGAAGATATCTCCGGTTGAAACGTGCGGAACGCCGTACTTTTCGGCAATCTTATCCGCCTGTGTTCCCTTGCCGGCTCCCGGGGCACCAAGCATAACAATCTTCATAGGTTTACCTCCTCTGTAACGATCGCGTTAGGACAGAGAACCATACAGGTCCTCTGTCCGCGCGCAAATCATATTTACTGCTGCTTAGAAATCGTTCAGGAATCCCTTGTAATTGCGGACAAGGAGCTGTGACTGAACCGCCTTGATGGTCTCAAGCACAACACCAACGATAATGATCAGCGATGTACCACCGAAGGACATCCGGCTCACGTTGAAGAGTCCGGAAATCATGATCGGGATGATACAAACGATAATCAGTCCGCATGCACCGATAAATACAATATAGTTCAGAAGATTATTCAGATAATCCGAGGTCGGCTTGCCGGGACGGATACCCGGGATAAAGCCGCCGGACTTCTTCATGTTGTTGGCTACTTCCAGCGGATTGAAGGTGATGGAGGTATAGAAATACGCAAACACCACGATCAGGACGATGTAAATCACCATACCGATGGAGTAGATCGGCCGCTCCGGTCTGAACCAGTTTCCTGAGTTCAGCATCATAAGAATCTGTCCGCCCGCAGTCGCATAGTTCACATTGAAGAACTCGGCGATAACGACGGGGAAGGACATAATCGAAGATGCAAAGATTACCGGGATAACGCCGGCTGTGTTGACCTTCAGCGGAATCACCGAGGACTGGCCGCCAACCAGGCGCCGGCCCTGCATCTTCTTGGAGTACTGTACCGGAATCCGGCGCTCAGCATCCTGAAGATAGATGGTAAACACAGTGATTGCAATAATCACAGCTGCAATGATAATCGCATATACAACTCCGACTGCAACCGATTTTCCCTTGATAAATCTCTCATACAGAGTCAGAACATCGTTCGGTACCGAAGAGATAATGTTGAACAGAAGTACGATGGAAATACCATTGCCGACGCCGTATGTGGTGATCTGCTCACCAATCCACATCAGCATCGCACTTCCGGCTGTCATGGTAACGACAGCCACAATCACGCTTCCGATATTGTAGTCAATCAGAAGTCCTCTGCCGCCGAATCCCACGCTCATAGCGATGGACTGCATCAGAGCAAGTCCGACCGTCACGTAACGGGTATACTCCGCAATCTTCTTTCTTCCTTCTTCACCCTCCTTCTGCATCTCCTCCAGTTTCGGAATGGCGATGGTCAGAAGCTGCATGATAATCGAGGAAGTGATGTACGGTGTAATGCTCAGTGCAAAGATGGACATGTTCGTAAAGGAACCGCCCGTGATTGTGTTGAAAAACCCAAAGGCATCGCTGGACTGTCTTGCGAACAGTTCAGCGAAGAATGTAGTCTTAACTCCCGGAACCGGCAGCTGTGAACCGATACGGATCACAACCAGCATAAGGAAAGTGTAGATCAGTTTATCTCTGACTTCCTTTACCTTGAACGCTTTCTGGAGCGTTTTCCACATATCAGATCACCTCGCAGGTTCCGCCGGCCGCTTCAATCTTGGCCTTAGCGCCTTCACTGACAGCATCAACCTTGACAACGAGCTTCTTGGTAAGCTCTCCGTTTCCAAGGACCTTCACGCCGTCACGTGCATGCTTTACAACACCTGCTTCCAGCAGCTTTTCTACCGTTACTACGGTATCGTTCTCAAACTTCTCAAGATCAGCCACGTTGATGGCAATGATCTCCTTGCGGTTTCTGTTCTTGAAGCCTCTCTTCGGAAGGCGTCTGTACAGAGGCATCTGTCCGCCTTCAAAACCTGTTCTCGGTGCGCCGGAACGTGCCTTCTGGCCCTTGTGGCCCTTGCCGGCAGTCTTTCCGTTACCGGAAGCGTGACCGCGGCCTCTTCTGAAGCTGTCGCTGTGTACGGAACCGGCAGCCGGTCTTAAATTGGATAAATCCATGCTGAACCTCCTTACAAATATCAGATCTCTTCAACTTCTACCAGATGCTTAACGCTCTGGATCATTCCTCTGACCGCCGCGTTGTCCGGAAGCTCATTAGTCCAGTGCATCTTCTTGAGGCCCAGGGCTTCAACGGTTGCTCTTTGCTTCGGAATAGCGCCGATAGGAGATTTTACCAATGTAACTCTTAACTTCTCAGCCATCTTTATCTCCTCCTTAGTTCAGAATCTCATCCACAGACTTGCCGCGAAGCTTTGCAACCTCTTCCGGAGTCTTGAGTTCTGTCAGACCGGCCAGCGTAGCAAGAACTACGTTAACCTTGTTGTTGGAACCAAGAGACTTTGTACGGATATTCTGATATCCAGCAAGCTCAAGCACGGAACGGGCCGGACCGCCGGCGATAACACCGGTACCTTCCGGAGCTCTCTTCAGAAGTACGTTTGCGCTTCCGAATCTGCCGTTGTAGTCGTGCGGAACACTCTTATTGTCATCCATAGACACCTCGATGATGTGTCTCATGGCAGCTTCTTTACCCTTGCGGATTGCTTCCGGAACTTCTGCAGCCTTGCCCATGCCAGCACCAACATGTCCGTTCTTGTCGCCAACTACGACCAGTGCGGCAAATCTCTGAGTACGTCCGCCCTTTACAGTTTTAGATACTCTGCGGATTGCCACAACCTTGTCCTCTAATTCGAGCTGGCCGGCATTAACAAATGTACGCTTCATGTGTATGTTCTCCTTCCCTTAGAAATCCAGACCAGCTTCTCTTGCTGCATCTGCGAGCGCCTGAACTTTTCCGTGATAGATGTAGCCGCCTCTGTCGAATACAACCTGCTTGATGCCCTTTTCCAGAGCACGCTTTGCGATAACAGTACCAACGCATGCTGCAGCTGCAACGTTGTTGGTCTTCTCGAGCTCAGCCTTCACTTCCTTCTCGGCAGTGGAAGCTGCGCAGAGGGTATTGCCTGCGACATCATCTATGATCTGAGCATACATATGATCATTGCTTCTGAACACTGCAAGACGTGGTCTCTCTGCAGTGCCGGAAAAACGATTACGTAATCTCTGGTGCTTTTTAACGCGAACTTCGCTTCTTGATTTTTTGCTAACCATTTTCACACACTCCTTAATTATTTCTTACCAGTCTTACCAACTTTGCGTCTGATAACCTCATCAGAGTACTTGATACCCTTGCCCTTATACGGCTCCGGCTTTCTCTTCTCTCTGATCTCAGCAGCGTACTGACCGACCTTCTCTTTGTCGATACCCTTGACAACGATCTTGTTGCCGTCAACAGTGGTCTCAACGCCGTCCGGATCTTCCATCTCTACCGGATGAGAATAGCCCAGGGTCAGGACAAGCTTCTTGCCCTGCTTTGCAGCTCTGTAACCGACACCGTTGATTTCCAGGGTCTTCTCATAACCGTTGGAAACACCGGTAACCATGTTGTTAATTAAGGATCTTGTGAGTCCGTGTAATGCTTTATTTCTCTTAAGGTCGTTCGGTCTTGTTACAACGATGTGGCCTTCCTTTTCCTCAATGGTCATCTCCGGCACAAACTCTCTTGTAAGCTCACCCTTCGGTCCCTTAACAGTTACTTTGTTGTTCTCAGCGATTGTGACAGTAACACCTGCCGGAATCGCAACTGGCAATCTACCAATTCGTGACATGCCTATATTCCTCCTACTTAAATTCTCGGAGAGAGTGCTCTCTGCTCTCTCTGTTTTCAGTCAGTGTTTTTATTTACCACACGAATGCCAGTACTTCTCCGCCTACGCCGAGCTCTCTTGCTTTCTTGTCAGTAATTACACCCTGGTTTGTGGAAACGATAGCGATACCAAGTCCGCCGAGTACCTTCGGCATGTTCTCCTTGCTTGCGTAGATACGCAGGCCCGGCTTGGAGATTCTCTTCAGTCCGGAGATGATTCTCTCATCCTTGGTTGCGCCGTATTTTAACTTGATGCGGATGGTCTTGAAGCCCTTCTCGTCATCAACAAGGTCATATTTCTTGATGTAGCCTTCATCCAGGAGAATGTTTGCAATAGCAAGCTTCATCTTGGAGCAGGGAACATCGACACTATCATGCTTTGAGATATTTGCGTTACGGATTCTCGTAAGCATATCTGCAATCGGATCGCTCATTGTCATTTGCGTATTACCTCCTATTAATCCTTTCTCTCTGCCTGATTACCAGCTGGCTTTTCTAACACCCGGAATCTCGCCCTTGTAAGCAAGTTCACGGAAGCAGATACGGCAGATACCGTACTTTCTTAAATACGCGTGCGGGCGACCGCAGATCTTGCAGCGATTGTACTCTCTGGTGGAGAATTTTGCCGGACGCTGCTGCTTTATCTTCATAGACGTTTTAGCCATTGATGAAATCCTCCTGATTATTTAGCGAAGGGCATGTTGAACAGTCTGAGCAGTTCACGAGCCTCTTCGTCAGTCTTTGCAGTGGTAACAAAAATGATATCCATGCCCCGTACCTTGTCTACCTTATCGTACTCAATTTCGGGGAAGATAAGCTGCTCTTTGATACCCAGAGCATAGTTGCCTCTGCCATCAAAAGAATTGGCGCTTACGCCGCGGAAGTCACGTACTCGCGGAAGAGCGAGGTTGATCAGACGATCCGCAAACTCATACATCTTCTCGCCGCGAAGGGTAACCTTGCATCCGATCGGCATGCCCTCTCTGATCTTGAAGTTAGCAACCGACTTCTTAGCCTTGGTGATAACAGCCTTCTGGCCGGTGATGATCTCAAGGTCTCTGACTGCGGAGTCAAGAACTTTTGCATTCTCCTTCGCTTCGCCTACGCCCATGTTCACAACGATCTTGTCGAGCTTCGGCACTTCCATGATATTCTTATATCCGAACTTCTTGATCATTGCATCAACGATCTCGTTCTGATAGGTTTCTTTTAATCTGGACACTTCTGTCGTTCCTCCTCTCCGTATCAGTCGATCGCCTTGCCGGTTGCCTTAGCGATACGAACCTTCTTGCCGTCCTTCTCACCGAAGCCGACTCTGGTTGCCTTGCCGTCAACAACAAGCATAACGTTGGAAATATCAAGTGCAGCTTCCTGGTGGATGATTCCGCCCTGCTGATTAGCTGCGGACGGCTTGGAATGCTTGGTAACCATGTTGCATCCCTCAACAACCACTCTGTTCTTCTTAACGTCTACGTGAAGAACCTTTCCAGTCTTGCCTTTATCCTTACCGGTAATAATCTGTACCGTATCGTCTTTTTTAATCTTATGCACAGTGATACCCTCCTTACAGAACTTCCGGAGCCAGAGAAACAATCTTCATGAACTGCTTCTCACGGAGCTCTCTTGCAACCGGTCCAAAGATACGTGTTCCTCTCGGGGTGTTGTCTTCCTTGAGGATAACCGCTGCGTTCTCATCAAATCTGATGTAGGAACCATCCTTGCGGCGTGCGCCTCTGACTGTGCGGACAACAACTGCCTTCACAACATCGCCCTTCTTTACAACGCCGCCTGGTGTTGCTTCTTTAACGGAAGCTACGATAATATCGCCGATGCTGGCATATCTTCTGGTGGAGCCGCCCATTACACGGATGCAGAGAAGTTCCTTCGCACCGGTATTGTCGGCAACTCTTAATCTTGATTCCTGCTGAATCATGCCCAATACTCCTTTCTGTCTGTGAGATTATTTCGCTTTCTCAACAATCTCAACGAGTCTCCATCTCTTATCCTTGGATAACGGTCTGGTCTCCTGCACCTTTACAGTATCGCCGATTCCGCATTCATTGTTCTCGTCATGTGCCTTTAATTTATATGTTCTCTTCACGATCTTTCCGATCAGAGGATGCTTTACGTGATGCTCGATAGCAACAACAATAGTCTTATCCATCTTGTCGCTCACTACCTTGCCAATACGTACTTTTCTAAGATTTCTCTCCACGGTAGCTATCTCCTTTCCATGAATTGGAAATTATGCATTTGCTTTCGACTTTGCTGCAATAACAGTCTGTATTCTGGCAATGTTTCTGCGAACTTCCCGGATTCTTCCTGTGTTATCGAGCTGGTTGGTAGCATTCTGAAATCTGAGGTTGAAGAGTTCCTTCTTTGCCGCAACGAGCTCCTCGTTGAGCTCAGCAGCGGATTTCTCTCTTAAATCTCCTAAATACTTATCAATCTTCACTGTTATCACCGCCTTCTAAGTCTGCTTTCGCAACGATCTTGCACTTGCACGGAAGCTTGTACATGGCAAGGCGAAGCGCCTCTCTTGCCGTCTCCTCAGGTACGCCTGCGATCTCGAATAATACGCGGCCCGGTTTTACGACAGCTACCCAATATTCAACGGAGCCCTTTCCGGAACCCATACGGGTCTCAGCCGGCTTTGCGGTAATCGGTTTGTCCGGGAAAATCTTGATCCAGATCTTACCGCCACGCTTCACATAACGGGTGAGGGCCACACGGGCTGCCTCAATCTGGTTGGAACGAATCCAGCACGGCTCTGTTGCGATAATTCCGAACTCACCATTGGTGATGCGATTACCTCTGGTAATCTTGCCGGCCATGGAGCCACGGAACTGTTTTCTACGCTTTACTCTCTTCGGCATTAACATTATTTATCGCTCCCTTCCTTCTTTCCCTTCACAGGAAGTACTTCGCCCTTGTAAATCCATACCTTTACACCGGTCTTGCCGTAGGTTGTGTCAGCCTCTGCAAAACCATACTCGATATCTGCTCTGAGGGTCTGCAGCGGGATGGTGCCATCGCTGTAGAACTCGCTGCGGGCGATATCAGCGCCGCCGAGACGTCCGGATACGCAGGCCTTGATTCCCTTTGCACCGGCTCTCATGGTTCTGTTCATAGCAGACTTAACCGCACGACGGAAGGAAACACGATTCTCAAGCTGCTGAGCAATGTTCTCTGCAACCAGCTGAGCGTCTCTGTCCGGTCTCTTGATTTCCTTGATGTCGATGAAGACCTTCTTGTCGGTGAGCTTCTGAACCTCAGCCTTGGTCTTCTCGATCTCAGCACCGCCCTTACCGATAACTACGCCCGGCTTTGGGTGTAAACGATAACTTTAATCTTTCCAGCTGCGCGCTCGATCTCGATCTTGGAGACACCGGAGTCATACAGCTTTTTCTTCAGAAATTCTCTGATCTTGTGGTCCTCTACCAGGTAATCGGCAAAATCCTTCTCAGCATACCATTTGGAGTCCCAGTCTTTGATAACACCGACTCTTAAGCCGTGCGGATTAACTTTCTGTCCCATATTTGCCTCCCTTTACTTCTCATCAAGCACGATGGTGATGTGGCACATTCTCTTTTCGATTCTGTATGCACGACCCTGTGCTCTCGGATGTACTCTCTTCATAATCGGGCCCTCACCTGCATAGCACTCTGCGATGTACAGGTTGTCGCGGCTCATCTGATTGTTGTTCTCCGCATTTGCGATAGCGGATTCGAGTAATTTCTTCACTACAGCTGAAGCATATCTGGGATTATATGTAAGAATACCAATCGCTGTGTTAACGTCTTTACCTCTGATTGCGTCCAGAACGAAGCAAGCCTTCTGAACAGAAACTCTGGCGTAAGACAGCTTTGCAGACGGTCTCGTATCCTTCTGAGCATTTCTTTCTCTCTTAATCTGAGATCTATGTCCCTTAGCCATTACCAAAACCTCCTCTCAAAACTGATTATCTGGACTTCTTATCGTCCGCGCCGTGGCCTCTGTAGGTTCTGGTAGCTACGAACTCACCAAGTTTATGTCCAACCATGTCCTCGGTAACATATACCGGAACATGCTTTCTGCCATCATGTACAGCAATTGTATGAGCAACCATCTGCGGGAAAATGGTAGAGCTGCGGGACCAGGTCTTTACAACCTGCTTCTGTCCCGATGCGTTCATAGCGTCAATCTTCTTTAACAGCGATGCTTCCGCAAACGGTCCCTTTTTAATAGAACGACTCATCATTACCTCCTCGGATTACTTGTTTCCGTTTCTTCTTCTGACAATCAGCTTGTTGGAATGCTTATTGTGCTTTCTGGTCTTAAGACCAAGAGCAGGCTTGCCCCACGGTGTGGTCGGGCCCGGACGTCCAATCGGTGCCTTACCTTCACCACCGCCGTGCGGATGGTCATTCGGGTTCATAACGGAACCGCGAACGTGAGGTCTGATACCCATGTTACGTGTTCTGCCTGCTTTTCCGAGGTTGATCAGGTTGTGGTCGCCGTTGCCTACGGTACCCATGGTAGCGCGGCACTCAATCGGAACCATTCTCATCTCGCCGGAGGGTAATCTCAGAGTTGCATACTTGCCTTCCTTCGCCATGAGCTGTGCGGAGTTTCCTGCGGAGCGAACCAGCTGTCCGCCCTTGCCCGGGTAAAGCTCGATGTTGTGAACTTCTGCACCGACCGGAATTCTGGAAAGCGGCAGGCAGTTGCCTGTTCTTGCCTCTGCGTGCTCACCGCTCATAACTTCCTGACCGACCTTAAGGCCTGCCGGAGCGAGGATGTATGCCTTCTCGCCGTCTGCGTAGCAGATCAGGGCGATGTTTGCTGTTCTGTTCGGATCGTATTCAATGGAAACAACCTTTGCCGGGATACCGTCCTTGGCATTTCTCTTGAAATCGATGATTCTGTACTTTCTTCTGGAACCGCCGCCTCTGTGTCTTACGGTAATCTTACCCTGGTTGTTGCGGCCTGCGTTCTTCTTCAGTGAAACGACGAGAGACTTCTCCGGTGTGGTCTTGGTGATCTCAGAGAAATCCGAGCCAGTCATGTTTCTTCTGGAAGGTGTATATGGGGTATATGTTTTAATTCCCATGACTCAAACTCCTTTCGCGGATGCCTGTTGCATCCCGTTTATCACGACATTCTGTCGTATAGTATCTGTTGGCTTATCGCCTGTCGTCTGCAGTACTTATGGATTACAGACCTGCAAAGATTTCGATATCCTTGCTGTCCTCGGTGAGCTGAACAACGGCCTTCTTGGTCTTGGAGGTAGTACCGAAGGACATGCCTCTTCTCTTCTGCTTGCCGTCAGCGTTCATGGTGTTCACGCTCTTAACTTTGGTTCCCGGGAACATCTTCTCAACTGCCTCTTTAATCATGGACTTGTTCGCCTCAGTGTGAACAAGGAAGCAGTACTTCTTCTCTGTCATGGTGCTCATGCTCTTCTCGGTTACGAGCGGCTTGAGGATTACGTCATAATACTGAACGTTTGCCATTATGCATACACCTCCTCGATAGAAGCTACAGCAGCCTTTGTAGCAACAACGGTGTTGTACTTGAGAATGTCATACACGTTGATGGTATTGACGCGTGCTGTCTTAACGCCTTCAATGTTTCTTGCGGAAACAGCGGTCTTGTCGCACTCATCATCCAGGACAACCAGTGCCTTCTCGACCTTGAGATTCTTCAGAACCTCAGCAAACTTCTTGGTCTTGATCTCTTCGAACTTGAGGGAATCAACAACCACAAACTTATTCTCTGCAACCCTGCTGGACAGTGCGCCGAGAAGAGCAGCTCTCTTCTCCTTCTTGTTCAGACGGATTGTGTAATCACGCGGAACCGGAGCGAACACAACGCCGCCGCCCTTCCACTGCGGAGCTCTGATAGAACCCTGGCGGGCATGTCCGGTACCCTTCTGTCTCCACGGCTTCTTGCCTCCGCCGGAAACTTCGGAACGTGTCTTTGCCTTCTGTGTTCCCTGGCGAAGGTTTGCAAGCTGTGCAACCACTGCCATGTGAACCAGATGTTCATTTACTTCTACGCCGAATACAGCATCGTTAAGCTCGAGGGTGCCGACTTCTGCGCCTTCCATATTGTAAACAGATACATTAGCCATCTGTAAGTTCCTCCTTTCCTCCAAACGCCTTATTTAGCAGCCTTGACTGCCTCTTTGATTGTAACTAAGGACTTTCTCGGTCCGGGTACGGAACCCTTTACAAGAAGCAGATTGTTCTCTGCGTCAACCCGTACAACCTCAAGGTTCTGTACAGTAACTCTCACGCTGCCCATGTGTCCCGGCATTCCCTTGCCCTTGAACACGCGGCCCGGAGTTGTTGCGGAACCGTTGGAACCCTGATGACGATGGAACTTGGAACCGTGAGTCATAGGTCCTCTGTGCTGACCATATCTCTTGATGGCACCCTGATAGCCCTTACCTTTGGAGATAGCGGTTGCATCAACCTTATCGCCTGCAGCAAAGATATCAGCCTTGATCTCATCTTTTACGGAATACTCTTCCGCGTTCTCAAAACGGAACTCTCTGATGTATCTCTTGTAGCTTACACCAGCCTTGTCGAACATGCCCTTAACCGGCTTGTTCACAAGCTTCTCTCTCTTGTCGGCGAAACCGACCTGAACAGCCTTGTAGCCGTCATTCTCCTCAGTCTTGACCTGGGTAACCACGCAGGGACCAGCCTGAAGAACAGTTACCGGAACGAGCACGCCGTCTTCGTTGAAGATCTGTGTCATTCCGACCTTGGTAGCTAAAATAGCTTTCTTCATGGAATAAATACCTCCTGTTTTTTCTACAGCGGAACACATATCGTGTTCATCCTAGAATGGTCCGCTCTCTGCAGACCTAAGGATTCGTGCCTTACTTATATATATTAGAAAGCACCTGGCTGTTGTTTCTTACTTTGTTTTCATCTTGACGTTGATGTAGACACCGGCAGGCATCTCCAGTCTCTGCAGTGCATCAACTGTCTTCTGGTTCGGAGCAATGATGTCGATGAGTCTCTTGTGAGTTCTCTGCTCGAACTGCTCTCTGGAATCCTTATACTTATGAACAGCTCTCAGAATCGTTACAACCTCTTTCTTGGTCGGCAGCGGCACAGGCCCGCTTACCTTAGATCCATTCTTCTTTACGGTTGCTACGATCTTCGCTGCTGACTGATCTACGAGCTGATGATCATAAGCCTTAAGTGTGATTCTCATTACCTGACTTGCCATAAAAAAAGTCGCCTCCTTTTCGTACTTTCGAAGCACGACAAGCGGTGACTGTACACTTACCCGTGTGTGTCCACCCTGTGGACAACACACATCCCGCATATCCGCGGGATTCTTGCTGTTATTTTGTACAGTGACTTGTCGCCAGTTTCTAACTTGACATTCGCTCCAC
>Ga0256870_1001052_pt1 | contig 11228 bp, 9 predicted proteins | sample RumenRJG_06RNA_FD_186079 | JGI IMG/M metagenome (GOLD analysis project Ga0256870, IMG submission 186079) | Metatranscriptome of bovine rumen microbial communities from Lethbridge, Alberta, Canada - Rumen RJG_06 (Metagenome Metatranscriptome) | ecosystem: Host-associated > Mammals > Digestive...
CACATCTATGAAGTTATTCGACGTATATCCGCTCTTCGACGTGAATATCGTGAAGGGCCAAGGTTGTAAGGTATGGGATGACAAAGGACAGGAGTATCTGGACCTCTACGGAGGGCATGCCGTGATCAGCATCGGCCACTCTCATCCGCACTACATCGAGAAGATCACAGAACAGGTCAGCAAGTTGGGGTTCTACTCTAACTCCGTCGTGAACAAGCTGCAGGTGGAGCTCGCTGAGCGCCTGGGCAGGATCTCGGGCTACGACGACTACCAGCTGTTTCTCATCAACAGCGGTGCCGAGGCCAACGAGAACGCGCTGAAGCTCGCCTCGTTCACCAATGGCCGCACGAGGGTGCTCTCTGCCGAGAAGGCTTTTCACGGACGTACCTCACTGGCTGTCGAGGTGACCAATAATCCGAAGATCATCGCGCCTATCAACGACAACGGGCACGTGACCTATCTGCCAATGAACGACCTGCCCGCCTGGGAGGCTGAACTGCAGAAGGGCGACGTCTGTGCCGTCATCCTGGAGTGCATTCAGGGCGTGGGCGGCATCAAGCTCGCTACCAAGGAGTTTGCTCAGGGTTTGGCAGCTGCTTGCAAGAAGTATGGCACGATCCTGATCTGCGACGAGATCCAGTGCGGCTACGGGCGCAGCGGTAAATTCTTCGCTCACCAGTGGCTCGATATCCGTCCCGACATCATCACCGTCGCCAAGGGCATCGCCAACGGTTTTCCGATGGCTGGAGTGCTGATCTCGCCTGAGTTCAAGCCCGTCTATGGACAGCTGGGCACTACGTTTGGTGGCAATCACCTCGCCTGTGCAGCAGCATTGGCCGTACTCGACGTGTTCGAAGAGGAGCATCTTGTGGAGAACGCTCATGAGGTGGGTGAATATCTCATCGAAGCATTGAAGAATCTCAGAAACGAAGAATTGAAGGAGAAAGAGAGGAGTCACATCCTCGACGTTCGCGGACGAGGCCTGATGATCGGCATCGACCTGGACATCCCCCACAAGGACGTGCGCCAGCCACTCATCTATCAGGAGCACTGCTTCACGGGTTGTGCAGGCACGAACATCCTTCGTCTGCTGCCGCCACTCTGCTTGACAAAGGCCGACGCCGACGACTTCATCAACCGACTAAAGAAGACACTATGAGCAAGATTGCAATGATAGGCGCTGGCGCTATGGGCGGCGCCACCGTAGAAGGCCTCATCAAAGGCCAGTATTTCAAGAACGAGGACATCACCGTAGCCGACCCCAGCGAGGCCGTCATCGACAAGTTTGCCCAGAAGGGTGTATCGGTGACCACCGACAACCAACTGGCTGCCGAGGGTGCAGACATCGTCTGTGTCGTCGTGAAGCCTTGGCTAGTCGAGAAGGTGCTGAAGGGAATCAAGGACGTGCTGAATCCGCAGAAGCAACTGCTGATCGTGATTGCAGCGGGTGTGCCCTCGCAGAATATCAAGGAGTGGTTGGGCGAGCAATGCCCCCCACTGTTCCTGATTATCCCCAACATCGCCATCGCCGAACTGTCGTCGATGACCTTCATCGTACCCGTCGGCACCACAGAGGCCCAGACCAAGACCGTCGTCAGCATCTTCGACGAGATGGGCGACACGCTGATTACCGACGAACAGCATCTGGCAGCAGGCACTACCCTCGCCTCTTGTGGCATCGCCTACGCCATGCGTTATATCCGCGCGGCTTCTGAGGGCGGTGTAGAACTCGGTTTCAAGGCCGACGACGCCAAAAAGATCGTGATGCAGACGATGAAGGGAGCCGTCGATCTGTTGCAGGCCAGCGGCATGCATCCTGAGCAGGCTATCGACTTGGTGACCACGCCTGGTGGTGTCACCATCAAGGGCCTCAACGAAATGGAGCATGCAGGCTTCACCTCAGCCGTCATCCGCGGCCTCAAAGCAGGAATGAAATAAGGGAAGAGTGAATAGTGAATAGTGAATAATTTGCTACCGCGGTAAGTATGTCGTATCTTCAACACAACAGTTCTCCACTCACCAGAAAGAGTTTTCTTTTTGGAGTAAGAGTTGTGAAGATGGTCAAGTATATTCCATGCAGTCCTAAGGAGTACGGCATGATTAACCAAGTGTTCCGTTCTGGCACAGCCATAGGAGCACTTGTCAGTGAAGCGACATACGCACAAAGTGCAGCAGATTTCATCAACAAGCTATCAATTGCACTCAAGGAATGTAACGAGACCCTCTATTGGCTCAATATCCTGAAGGATACAGAGTATATCAATGAAAAGGAATATGACAGCATGAGCACAGACTGTGAGGAACTGCTTGCGCTTTTGATATCATCGATAAAAACAACTAAAAATAATAATGAAAACAAGTGACTGTGGAGAGCGGAAGCAAATTATTCACTTTTCACTAATCACTATTACTTTAAATTATGGACGAACAATTGAAGCAAATCGGCGAGCGTCTGCGCGGACTGCGCGACGTGCTCGACATCCCAGTGAGCGAGATGGCAGAGACCATCGGTATCTCTTCGGAGAAGTATGAAGATATAGAAAAGGGCGAGGCTGACATCACCATCTCGAACCTGATGAAGATCGCCAAGAAGTACGGTATCTCGACAGAGGAGCTGATCTTCGCCGAGACCCCCCACATGAAGAGCTACTTCGTGGTGCGCGACGGACAAGGTGTGAGCATCGAGCGCACCAAGGCGTATAAGTACCAGTCGCTGGTGTCTGGCTTCGTAGGCCACAAGGCCGACGTGTTCATCGTGACCGTCGAGCCGAAGCCCGAGGCACATGTGGTCTATAAGAATACACACCCTGGACAGGAGTTCAATATGGTACTGGAGGGTAAGATGGAACTCTACATCGGCGGTAAGACCATCGTGCTGGAAGAGGGCGACTCCATCTACTTCGACTCCACCAAGCCCCACGGCATGCTGGCGGTAGGCAACAAACCCGTCAAATTCCTTGCATTTACAGTAGAATAAACACAAACACTATGATAGAAAGATTTTTAAAACAGACGAAGTTCACGTCTGTTGAAGACTACAACAAGAACCTGGAGTTCATCATCCCCGAGAACTTCAATTTCGCCTACGACGTGATGGACGCATGGGCAGAGGAGGCCCCTGAGAAGCTGGCCATCCTGTGGACAAACGATCAGGGCGAGGAGATTCGCACGACCTACGGTGAGCTGAAGGAACAGTCGGACCAGGCCGCCAGTTACCTGATGTCGCTGGGCATCGGCAAGAACGACCCCGTGATGCTCATCCTGAAGCGCCGCTACGAATGGTGGGTCGTGATGCTGGCCCTGCACAAGATCGGCGCCATCGTCATCCCAGCTACCCACATGCTGACGAAGAAGGATATCATCTATAGAAATACGCGTGCCTCAGTAAAGGCCATCATCTGTGTGGATGATCCCTACGTGGTAAGTCAGATTCAGGCTGCTATGTCGGAGAGTCCGACGGTGAAGCAGTATATTACGATTACCGATCACGGCAAGCCCATCCCCGAGGGCTTCCACGACTGGCAGACGGAATGGAAGCAGGCCCCGAAGTTTGAGAAACCCGCCTTCGTCAACTCCAACGACGACACGATGCTGATGTACTTCACCAGCGGCACCAGCGGAGAGCCCAAGATGGTGGCTCACGACTATCTCTATGCGATGGGCCATCTCGCGACAGGCGTATTCTGGCACAACCTCCACGAAGGCTCACTCCACCTCACCGTAGCCGATACGGGCTGGGGCAAGGCCGTATGGGGCAAGTTCTACGGACAGTGGTTTGCTGGCGCGACAGTCTTCGTGTTCGACCATGAGAAGTTCAATGCCGACACGCTGCTGCGTCAGATCGAGAAATACAAGGTGACCTCGTTCTGTGCACCTCCCACCATCTATCGTTTCATGATTCGCGAGGACCTCTCGAAGTACGACCTCTCGAGTCTCGAATACTGTTGTACAGCTGGTGAAGCCCTGAACCCTGCCGTCTTCGACAAGTTCTACGAGAAGACAGGTATCAAGATGATGGAGGGCTTCGGACAGACAGAGACCACGATGACCCTCGGCACCTTCCCCTGGATGGAGCCGAAACCCGGTTCGATGGGTATCCCCAACGCCCAGTACGACATCGACTTGATCCGCGCCGACGGTACACCTTGTGAAGATGGTGAGAAGGGCGAGATTGTGGTGCGTGTAGGCGACCGCAAGCCCATCGGTCTCTTCAAGGAGTACTACCGCGACCCAGAGCTTACCCGTGAGGCCTGGCACGACGGACTCTATCACACTGGTGATATGGCCTGGCGCGACGAAGACGGCTACTACTGGTTTGAGGGTCGTATCGACGACGTCATCAAATCGAGTGGCTACCGCATTGGTCCGTTCGAGGTAGAGAGTGCGCTGATGACCCACCCCGCTGTCGTAGAGTGCGCCATCACAGGTGTTCCCGACGACATCCGAGGCATGGTGGTGAAGGCTACCGTCGTGCTGGGTAAGGAGTGGAAGGACAAAGCTGGCGACGACCTCGTCAAGGAACTGCAGCAGCACGTGAAGAAGGTGACTGCCCCCTATAAGTATCCTCGTATCGTCGAGTTCGTCGATGAACTGCCCAAGACCATCAGTGGCAAGATCCGTCGTGTGGAGATTCGCCAAAAGGACGCGAAATAAGGTAATAGTGAAAAGTGAAGAGTGAATAATTTGCTACCGCAATGAGTAAGAGAATCGTTATTAAGGTAGGCTCGAACGTACTGACGAGACAGGACGGGAAGCTCGACGTCACCCGTATGTCGGCACTCGTCGATCAGATAGCCTGGCTCAAGAAACAGGGGTACGAGGTGATTCTCGTTTCCTCTGGAGCTGTGGCCTGCGGACGACGTGAGTTGAAGGTTGACCACTCGCTCGACTCAGTGGAGCAGCGCCAGCTGTACTCTGCCTTAGGACAAGTGAAGCTCATCGGTCTTTACTACGACCTGTTCCGCGAGTTCGGCATCCATGTAGGTCAGGTGCTGACGATGAAGGAGAATTTTCAGCCTGGCGAACAGTATGAGAACCAGCGTGCCTGCATGAAGGTGATGTTGGAAAACGACGTACTGCCCATCGTCAATGAGAACGATACGGTAAGCGTCACAGAGCTGATGTTCACGGATAACGATGAGCTCAGTGGTCTGATCGCCCAGATGATGGACGCCGACACCCTCATATTGCTCTCCAATATCGACGGTATCTACAATGGACATCCCGACGACCCGCAGTCGGAGATTATCCGCTGTGTGGCACCAGGTACTGATCTGAGTCAGTATATCAAGGTCGAGAAGAGCGCTTTCGGACGTGGTGGCATGCACTCGAAATACACCACCGCCCAGAAGGTGCAACAGCAAGGCATCCGCGTCATCATCGCCAACGGCGAACGTGACGACATCCTCATCAACCTGGTAAAAGACGGGCAAAACGTACCACATACAGAATTCATACCATGCAACTGAAAGAGACATTTGAACGCGTGAAGAAAGCCAGCAAGCGTCTGGCACTGCTGAGCGACGCCCAGCGCAATGACATCCTGAATGCCGTTGCCGACGCCATCATCGCCCAGCAAGACCGCATCTTAAAGGCAAACAGTGAGGATCTGGCCAAGATGGAACAGACAAATCCGCTTTATGACCGTCTGCAACTGACCCCAGAGCGCCTGAAAGGAATCGCTGGGGATATGCGCAACGTGGCAACACTACCCACACCACTGGGTCACATCACCAAGCAGAAGACCCTGCCCAACGGTTTGCGTCTCTGTCGAGTCAGCGTACCCTTTGGCGTCATCGGCATGATCTACGAAGCCCGCCCGAATGTCACGTTCGATGTCTTCTCCCTCTGTTTTAAGAGTGGTAATGCCTGTGTGCTGAAAGGAGGCAAGGACGCCGACTGTTCGAATCGCGAGGAGGTGGCCTTGATTCACGAGGTGCTCCAGCAATTCGGCGTATCGGAAGATGTCGTTGCCCTGCTGCCTGCCACCCACGAGGCTACAGGCGAGATGCTGAACGCTGTCGGTTATATCGACCTCTGCATTCCACGTGGCGGCAGAAAGCTCATCGATTTTGTGCGTGATACAGCCCGTGTGCCAGTAATCGAGACGGGAGCAGGTGTGGTGAACACCTATTTCGACAAAGACGGTGACTTGGAGATGGGTAAGGCGATCATCAATAATGCCAAGACCCGTCGTGTGAGTGTCTGCAACGCCCTCGACTGTCTGCTCATCCATGAGCGCCGTCTCAATGACCTGCCTGCCCTCTGCCAGCAGATGGCCGAGAAACAGGTCATCATCTACGCCGACGACAAGGCCTACGCCGCCCTCAACGGCCAATACCCCCATCTGGAGCACGCCACAGAGGAAAGCTTCGGCACAGAGTTCATGGATTACAAACTGGCCATCAAGACCGTCGCCTCACTCGATGAGGCACTGACGCATATCGACGAGAACGGCAGTGGACACAGTGAAGCTATCATCACCCAAGACGAGCAGGCAGCGCGCCAATTCCAGACGCACGTCGATGCAGCCTGCGTCTATTGGAACGCGCCAACCTCCTTCACCGATGGTGCCCAATTTGGACTCGGAGCCGAAATCGGCATCTCAACTCAGAAACTGGGTCCTCGCGGCCCAATGGCCCTTGAAGAGATCTGCACCTATAAGTGGCTCATCGAGGGCGAAGGACAAATAAGGGAATAAGTAATAGTGAATAGTGAATAGGGAAAAGTTATAAGATATGAGAACATTTATTAATGTAGAGGATATCGGCCCATTGGAGAAAGCAATGGCCGAGGCCATGGAGATCAAGAACGACCGTTACAAATATCAGCATCTGGGCAAGAACAAGACCCTGATGATGATCTTCTTCAATAACTCGCTGCGCACCCGTCTGTCCACCCAGAAGGCAGCCATGAACCTAGGCATGAACGTCATCGTGCTTGACGTAAATGCAGGCGCTTGGAAACTGGAGACAGAGCGTGGCGTCATCATGGACGGAGACAAGTCGGAGCACTTGCTGGAGGCTATTCCCGTGATGGGCTGCTACTGCGACCTAATCGGTGTACGCAGCTTCGCAGGACTGACAGACCGCGAGTACGATTACGCAGAGACTGTACTGCAGCAGTTCATCAAATACAGCGGACGCCCTGTGTTCGCGATGGAAACGGCAACCGTACACCCCCTTCAGGCTTTTGCCGACCTCATCACTATCGAGGAGTATAAGACGGTGAAACGCCCAAAGGTCGTGCTGACTTGGGCCCCTCACTGTCGGGCTCTTCCACAGGCCGTTCCCAATAGCTTTGCCCAGTGGATGAATGCGGCTGATGTCGATTTCGTCATCACCCACCCCGAGGGCTATGAGCTCGATCCGAAGTTTGTAGGCAATGCCCGTGTGGAATACGACCAGAAGAAAGCCTTCGAAGGCGCTGACTTCATCTATGCCAAGAACTGGAGTAACCCAGGCGTGACCAACCCAGCAGACTACGGTAAGATTACCTCAAAGGATATGTCGTGGACTGTTGACACAGAACACATGTCATGGACCAACAACGGTAAGTTCATGCACTGTCTGCCCGTTCGTCGTAACCTCATCGTTACAGACGACGTCATTGAGTCGCCCAACTCCATCGTCATCCCTGAGGCAGCCAACCGCGAAATCAGCTGTTCGGTAGTCATCAAACGAATGCTTGAAGCACTTTAAGATAAGGAGTTACGGCCATTACCTTTTCTCGGCAGCCGCCTTGCGCAGCTGTTCATAGTCGTCGATTTTTTTCAGGTAATGCGTGCGGAAGTCCTTCCAATGATAATAAGGGGCTACGTCTGTCGGAATAGGCAACGTAGCCTCTTTCTCGTTCAGCAGCACCTTGAAAAGCACATCCTCATCATGGATATCCTTACGGTAGAAGATAAACTGCAAGTTGGAGCCCATAGGGAACACCCTAGACGCCCACCAACCATTCTTCTCCACCTCCTCCAGATTGCTGGTTTCGAAGTCGAAGCCGTTGATACCTATCAGACAAGTGAGTGGCAGCAATACCGTCTCATGTCCAAAACGCAACTGCACCCCAGGCCGTTCCATCTTGAAGTGATCATCTGCATCACTGATGATCTGTCGCAGCAAATAGCGCTGGGTATAGGGCTGATGACCGCCATTCAGCGGACAAGGCCCATGCATTAGATACCACCACACATTCTCCCATTGCCAAAGACGGTAGATCTCCTTGGCTGTGAAGATGTCTGTCAGATAGGTCTCCTTGTAGAGATGCGTATTCATCTGGAACAATCCCATCTTGATGAGATAGTAGTTCAGCCAGATATCACTAATCACCCCTTTGACAGAATCAGGATGGACGAACAAGAGATCCATCAGGCGTTCATTATGCTTTCGCGAGCTTATATACTCATCATAGGGAGTCTTTGCATCACCCCCCATACCATTCTTCCGCAAAACCGGATCCTGATGGTTCATATACCACATATCCTCCTGAGAAGCCTTCATCGAGATACGCAACTCGGGATTGGTCATCGTCATCACATTAAGGGCGACGCCCATTGACAGGATACAACGAGGAACAATCGTACTGCGGGCGTCCACGATGGCTGGTCCCTCAAACACCTCAGGGAAATTCTCCATCATGCGTCGAGCGATGCCACGATGCTGCTTCTGCCCAAAACTGGTCAAGTCGCCCCAATGCTTCTCCGTATCAGCAAAGATGACCCGCATCACTTTCAGTGCCTTCTTGCCCACCTCTGTCAGTTCGTTCATACTGTCAGCCTTACAGAGCATATTATAGGGGATATCAAAACCCTTACGATTTTCAATATAGCGAGAGCCGTGACGCCCATAATGCGAGATATAGAACGGCACTTTTCCTTCAGGAGCTGGCGTCAGAACAGGCAGTGCAGTATCAGGATAGATACTGTAGTTACTGGCCGCAAAGCTACGATTAGCCTTGATGATCTCGAGAGCCTGCTGAGCATGACCAGCGGCAATCGACAGCCACAGTAAGCAAAGGGTCAATAGTCTATTTCTCATACGGCTCCAGTATTTTCTGATAATATGAATAGAAGTCACTCAGATGATAATAGGGAGCTACATCCGTCGGTAAGGGGAGTGTAGCTTCCTCATCATTAAGCAAGACCCGCATCAGCACGTCTTTGTCCTTAGGATCCCTGCGATAGAGAACAAGCTGAAGATTAGCACCCATGGGACATATCCGATAGTCAGCCCAGCCCTTGTCCTCGAGTGATTTCAGATTGTCGGTAGCCAACCCATAGCCATTCACGCCCAGCATACAGACAAACGGAATAAAACTTGTCTCATCAGCAAAATGAAATCTGGCCGCCGGTCTTGTTTGGAGGACAGTGTCAACCAAAGCGAATATATGGCGCAACAGCCTATGCTGCAGTGCCTGTTTCTTCTCCGCATGATGCACGTAGCCACCGTAGTTGAAATACAGCCAGGCATTCCGTTTCTTCCAATGATGATAGATTTCATCGCTAGTGAACAGGTCATACAGGGTCACTCTCCCTGCGAGGTTCGTGTTCTGAATATTACCAGCTATCTTGAAGAGTTGGTCGCCAAGCGTCGCAGCATTGACATGGGCACGTACATAGTCCGCATCGCTGAAGAGCGACTGTACAAGTCTGTCATCATCACTATACTTGTCTGCAAAGGCTTTATAGGCGGCTTGCGCTGCAGAATCCCCCCTGACCGCAAGACGACTCTCTTCCTGACGGTCCAGGAAATCGGAAAACGCCTGACTGGCATTACGATAGACACGGATGCGAGTGGTCTTTGCCACATGATTCATCGTATATTCCATCGACAGCATTGAGCATGTATTCCTCAGACTAAGCGCCCCGAGGCGCTGGGCATCCTTATTGAATATCTCAGGGAAGCGTTCTTCCATCCTCCTCACAATCTCCCGCATCTGGCGGACGCCTGTATCAGTCAGTTCTCCCCAATGATTATGTGCATCGTCACGGATCAGTTTCAGCCGATGGAGGACATCCCGTCCAAGCGGTGTCAACTTGCCGAGGCTATCGGCACTGGCCAACACTTTATACGGCGCATCATAGTCGCTCGGCTTGCCGAGATAGCAGGAGCCGTGACGCCCATAATGGATGACGGCAAACGGTTTCTTATTGAGTGGTGCGGGTGCCAGTCGCTTGCCTGGAAGACAGGGATAAGTTGCACCACAGCCTGCCGAACGGGTGACATCCTGAATCAACTCTTCCTCCACAGGCTGAGGGCCCTTAACATCCCGAAAATAGGAAGCCACACGGTCGGCAATGTTCTTCTGGATATAGGGATGATAGAAGCGCAGTTCAAAATTATGGTAGTTCCCCGGCACCCCAATGACTGGCAGGACCTCGCCCGTCTCAAATCCATCTACAATCAACAGACGGCTGTCTGGGTCACATTTGACGGTGAGCGTGGTGCTCTTTTCGTGAGAATGGTACACGAAGGAGGCCTCTTTCGAATCCATCCGCCAGTTGACAGGATTAATGCACAGTTGATTACCATCCGTTATAAGCGGAATGGCTTTTTCCGGCGATGCCACAGAATTGAAGCCGACGGTTACGCCCCAGTCCGTCGCTCCCCGTGCAGGCCGGATGAGCGGTATGTCAGCCAGATCCTCCTTTGTTACCTTATAGCCAATCACATAAGCAGCAACCATCCTGCAGGCGATGCTGTCAGGCATCTCCCGCATCAGTTCCACGACCGCAGCAGCACCCTGACTATAGCCTGCCAGCACAAAGGGCCTGCCCTGATTGAAATGCGTCAGGTAATACTGCCAACTGCGCTTCACGTCCTCAATGGCTCTTGATGTACGTGCCGCCGCAAGTTCCGGTGAAACAAAACTGTTCATGGAAGCCTGCCGATAGAAGGGAGAATAATAGTTCAGCTTACCCGTATAGAAAGAATCGACAGCCGCCATTTCCTCAAGCATCTGACTACGCTGCAGAGGATCGTATGTGTTGGCATAGTGGCAGGTATCCTTTGCTTCCAGATGGTCGCCCGTCTCAGTAGAGATAATATAGAAGATGTCTGCCGTTCCCTTCTGATCATGGATATACCATTGAGATGGCTCCTCATAACGAGGGGTCGGCGGCATCAACTCTGAATTCACTGATTGCACATCCCAAGAGGAAATCGTAAGTGCCAGTGCAGTACAAATCAATGGTATTAAAATGGTCCGAAACCTACTCATACGCCTAAAAG
>Ga0256870_1001063_pt1 | contig 11207 bp, 6 predicted proteins | sample RumenRJG_06RNA_FD_186079 | JGI IMG/M metagenome (GOLD analysis project Ga0256870, IMG submission 186079) | Metatranscriptome of bovine rumen microbial communities from Lethbridge, Alberta, Canada - Rumen RJG_06 (Metagenome Metatranscriptome) | ecosystem: Host-associated > Mammals > Digestive...
ATTCCGTTGTTTAAAATATTACTTGCGAAAGTTGAACCAATAATTTTTGCTGTTTTTCGTTATACAACTATTAACCTTAAAAACAAAATTAATAAAAATGAACAGTCAAGGAAGAAAAACATGTGAAGAACTCAAGCGAATACGAAAAATAATCGCTGAGAAAAATGGAATACCTTACGATATACCGGAATGCAATCATAAAGGACCTTGCGCGGGAACGTGTCCGCGTTGTGAATCCGAAATCCGTTATCTTGAACAGCAACTTATGATTCGTAAATCTCTTGGCAAAAAAGTTTTGGTAGCCGGATTGGCAGTCAGTTTAAGCGTTTTGTCATCGGGCTGTATGTGCAATTCTATTATTGAACCTCAGGTTAACGGATATTTGGAGCCTAATCCTCCTTCTATTGATGAGGTAGTCGGTGATGTGCCTTTTATTGAAGATTCTGTTTCCAATGTCGTTGATACGTTGGTAAATGATGCGGCTACAGATTTTAACAAAAAATCAAAAAAATAATTTTCGGTTGTTGTGGCGTGTGAACCCCAAAAAAACATCAAAATAAAAAATGGTATTAAAAAGAAGTGTATTTGTCGTCAAGTTCAGGATTAGAATCCTTGCTGATATATCCGCTGTCTTTTGTTTTGACGGTTGATTCTTCTTTCTTTCCGTAGTCTGTATTCAAACCGTCGAAAATATCTGAATCATCGTTGTCGTCATCGTTGGGTGTGGGTTCTTTTTCTTTTTTATCGTATTCGTCTTCTACTTGATTTATACTATTGTTGTTGATAGTGTCAAGAGAATTGTAAATCAATGCATCGATGTCTTTTTTAGCGTTGAAATCCAAATTGATGTCGTTCAATTCTATTAATTTGGATTTTAGGTTGAGTATCATCTGAGTATGTTGTTGAATACTGTTGATAATACTGTTTTTGTTTTGAGCTTCTTTGGCATTGAGTTTAAAGAAATCAACCGCGATGTCCAAAGCCTTGATTTTATCGGAAAATTGTTGTGAATAGTTATACATCGCATCTACATTTTGAGTGTTGTTTGCTGCAATATCCACGAGTTGAAGTATAGCACGGCTGATATTATATGTCATAGTAAGCTGTTGAGAACAAATTTCCGAGATATCAGTAATTTTTCCTACTGCTTCTTGAATTTTCGGGGAAATTTTTCTGATAAGTGCAACCGATTGTTCAGTTGTTTTTAGCGACCATGACGATGATTCGTTAATTTCTGTAGAAGCTGACTGACAACGTTCTGCAAGATTTCTGATTTCGGTAGCCACTACAGCAAATCCTTTTCCGTGATCTCCGGCGCGGGCAGCTTCTACGGCTGCGTTTATCGCCAAAAGGTCGGTTCGGGACGATATTTCGTTGATTATTTGTATTTTGTCAATTACATTTTGTATACAATTGAGAGTATTTTCCGATGAAGCCGTTATTGTTGTAACATCTTGGGCAATAGTATCGGAATTATCTTTGGTTTCTTTTGCTTTTCTCGCGCTCTTTTGTATTGAGTTGGTGATTTCTTCTATTGAAGATGAAATTTCTTGCACTGCATTTGCCTGAGTTTTGGCATCGCGTGTTAGATGCTCCACTGCGGTTTGAAACGGTGTACTGTCTTCAAAAATCTGTTGTGTATCTTTTCTGATTATTTGTACTACCTCCTGAACCTTTGACTGCATGGTTTCGATATTCTTTTTCAGAATTCCGAATTCGTCTTGTGATCTTATTTCTTTGGCAGCGTTGGAGAACATTATACCTTCGGCAAAGTCGTTGGCAAATTGGTTTACTTGTTTTAACGGTTTTAATACTACACGGTTTGTAATATTTCTGATTCCGATCATTACTAATGCTAATACAATCAGACTGAGTATAATCATTACAATCAAACAGAAATACGAAGTCCAATTAAGCCATAAGGTCTTAACATTGAGTGACAAACCTATTTCGCAGTCCGGTACTATGGCATAGAAACATGTAAATTGATCGCCTTCGTTGTCTTCAAAATTTCCTACGATACATGATTGATCCAAATGGAAGTTGGCATATTCAATCAGAGTATCCAAACCTTTGAACTGTCTTACTTTAGTTTTGGTGAAGTCAAAATTTATTATTGTGTCATCTACATAAATACGTGAATTTCCTTCTCTGTTAGAAAGAGTTAAGAATCCGTAGCCGTTTGCTTTTACTGTTGATAATACACTGTCTATTTCGCTGCAACTGAATCCGATTGACAAGATTGCTCCTATGGAATCGTGTCTTGAATATATCGGTATTGCAACGTCTATGATATTTGTTCCTAAATCTTGAGGCAGAGTAATATACTTGTTTTGTTTTTGTTTGTATATTTTCTGATATGCTTTTGTATGACGGTAATTTATCGTATCTTTTTGATTTACCAAAGTATTAAAAGTTTCGCCGGTTTGCGGATACGATACGCTGATATATTCGTAAGGGTTTGGAGATTTTTTCAGCATCTTTTTGCATTTTTCCAAATATTCCATCGGTTCGATACCGTCATTATATTCTTGACGCAAGAAAAACACTTCGGTTTCGTAGGCTTTTATCGTCTTGTTGAAAAGTTTTATTTGCGAAATTACCGATTGTTTTGTCATCAATTGGGTTGTGCGGTCGTTACCTGTAGATACAGTTTTATAGATGATAATATCCATTACAACGATAAGTATAATCATTGTAGGAATTATCATTATTAGATATTTACCCCAAACAGTTTTGGGCTTTTTACCCAATGCGTTTTGTATTTTGTTTATTAATCTCCACTTCATAACGCTATGCTATTTAAAAAAAGTCGTGATTATTTTTTTATTTGCTTTTGCCGTCTTGCGGTGTATTGAGTTCGTCGTTATTTATTTCGCCTGCTTTTTTGCCGAGCAGTTGATTTCTCAAACGTATAATCTCGTTGGTATGAGCTTCTATTTCGTTGATAATATCTTCGTTGTCGTTGTAATTTGCGGAATCCAACTTAAAGAAGTCAACCGAAATATTCAGCGATTGCGATTCGTCGTTGATATCGTCAACTTTTAATTTCAGTTTTTCTGCTGACATCGAGTTGTTTTGAGTAATATCCACAAGTTGGTCAGTAGACCGTTTTATTGCAAGAGTCATTGTAAGTTGGTCTTTGCAAGATTCCGAGATATTTGAAATTTGATCAGCAGCGTCCAAAATTCTTGGTGAAATCTTGTCGATAAGTTGTACCGAATGTTCAGTAATTTTCAAACTCTCGGCCGATGAGATATTAATCTGTCTTGATGCCACTTGACAGCGTTCAGCAAGTTTACGGATTTCGGCGGCTACTACAGAAAAACCTTTACCGTTGTCGCCCGCGCGGGCTGCTTCTACCGATGCGTTTATCGCCAAGAGGTCGGTACGGGATGTAATTTCGTTGATTACTTGTGCTTTTTCGATTACACTCTTGATACATTCCAGCGTACTTTCCGATGCTTGTGTGATAGTTTTGATATCTTCGGCGATGTTTTGAGAAGTAATTTGTGTTCTCATTGCCGTTTCGGTATTGTGCTGAATTGCATCTGCAATGGTATCAATTGAAGCCGAAATTTCTTCTACCGTAGCTGCTTGTGCTTGAGCATCTGACGAAATTTTTTGAATTGCTTGTTGTATTTCGTCGGAATTTTCTGCAATATTCGATGAACTGTTGCGGATAGAATTTACAACTTCGCTTACTTGTTGTTGCATCATAATCAAATTATCGCGCAACATCCCCATTTCGTCTTCGGTTTTTATTTTGGTGATTTCGTTTGAAAACAATTTACCGTCGGCAAAATCGGTTGTAAATTTGTTGACATTTTTTAGCGGATTTAGCACCATAGTATATGTTACAGCACGTACAATTCTGGTAATTACTACTACTAACAGTATGCCGGTAACTATCAAAAGTGCAAGAGTGATGTATACATCTTTGTATAAAAGTATTTCCGGAATATTGATACTCATTCCCCAATGTACGCCCGGCACCATTGTAAAGTGTATCAGCATCTTGCTACCGTTAGGCGCATAATAGTGTTTCATACCGCGTATACGTTTTACTTCGCCGATATTCGGACATTCTGTTTCTGAGTAAACTTCGGAAATGGCTTTTTTTACACCTTTGAATCCGCGTTCCTGAAGATTATCTACAGGTACATTGTTTATAGCGCCGTTGTAATATATTCTTAAAAACATATCATCGCTTACAAGACATGCAAAACCTTCGCCGTTTACTTTCATGTCGATAAGTTCGTTGTCGATGTATTCTGTCGGAATATACGATGTTAAAATACAAGCGATAGAATCCTTATTTTTTTTGTCGTAGACCGGAATCGATGCTGAAAAACATTCTGAACTGTCACGCAAAATTCCCTGCTTTTCTACATGCATAAGTACAAGATTCTCTCCTTGCATTATCTTTTTGAACCATGTTGTTTCCTTTTGGTTTTGAGGATCTTCACCGTTGATATTGGTGTATGAAGTTCCGTCCGGCATTGTTACTCTGGCGTATACCCATTTGTTGTGATGCTTAGGAGCAAAACTGGCATACGTCTTATCCAAAAAAGTATTTATATCCGACGGATTAAGTTTTTTGCTCAATTCGTGCATGTCGCTAATATAGGTGTAAAAATAGTTACCTATATTATCGGCTTGTATTGTAACAAGTTGCAACAGCGATTGATTTGTATTGTATACCGAAGCTTTTTTTACTTCGAGATACAATATAAAATCTACAGTACCAATAATTAATGTTAACATCGTAACAATAACTTTGATACCTTTTTTCCACATCGAAAAGTACTTTTTCTGTTTAGTTGTTGTATTTTGGTTTTTATCCATAATAGTTGATTTATTAGGGGATGACTGAGTTTTTATGATTTATGAGCCCGTTCTATCAATTTAGATTTTAGATTAACAATTTCTTGTGTGTGTTGTTCAATAAGATTGATAATCTCTTCATCGTTCCCGTCACGTAAATCCGTTTTGAAGAATTCTATGCAACTATTTAGAACTTTCAGCTTTTCGTTCAGACTGTCAGAAAATAAATCCATTTCTTCAGCCGATTGAGAGTTGTTGGTAGTGATATTTACAAGTTGCTCAATTGCTTTTGATATAGCAAGAGTTTTTTGCAACTGATCGCTGCAAGCCTCGGAAATTTCAGCAATTTTTTGTGCATTTTTCTGAATCCGTGGCGAAATCTTGTTGATAAGCTCAGTAGAGCGTTCAGTGATTTTTAGAGTTTCAGCTGTTGAATAATTAATTTCACCTGAAGCCTCCTGACAGCGTTCTGATAATTTACGGATTTCGTCGGCTACTACGGCAAAACCTTTACCGTTTTCGCCTGCTCTGGCTGCCTCTACTGCGGCATTTATCGCCAGAAGGTCGGTCCGTGAGGTAATTTCGTTGATTACGCGGGCTTTTTCTATTACATTTTGCATACAAGATAATGTTTCTTGTGATGCCTTGTATACTGAAACGATATCTTCTGATATTCGTTTGGAATTTTCGGTAGTTGCCAATGCGTTTTCTGTATTTTGTTTTATAGTGTCCATTACATTTTCTATACTTGCCGAAATTTCTTCTACTGTAGCCGATTGTGTTTGAGCGTCGTCTGAAATTTTCGAGATGGAATTATTCAGAGTCTGACTCTCATTGGATATTTCTTGCGAATTGATTTTGATGTTTTGAACCACCTCTGTTACTTTTTCTTGCATTTTCTTGAGGTTCATTTTCATCTTATTCATTTCGGTAGTGTTTACAGCTATATTGTCAATGGCTTTTGAGAATGTTAAACCGTTGGCAAAATCGTTTGTAAAGTGATTTACGGCTTCTATCTGTTGTATAATTGTACGTCTTGTAAATTTCTTTACTGCCAAATATATACCAATTATTACAAGTATTGATGTTAATGACATCACCAACAGCAAGATGTAATAATCTTTGTAGAATAATATTGCCGGAAGTCCGAGTGCTATTGACCAATCTTTCAATCCGGGTACAGGTGCGTAGAATACCAAAATTTTGAGTCCGAAACTTGCTTCGTATTCAGTTTGTAAGTGCTCGTCTTCTATTGTGTAATTGTGTTCTTCCAAGTTATGAAATATTGTATAAAACAATTCTTCAAAACCTTTTGCACCTTTGTCTATCCATATTTGAGCATTAAGAGTTGCTACTTCGCCTTTGTATTTTATGCGCAGAGTTTTATCTTTGTTGGCAAGACAGCAATCGCCTTGACCGTTGATTTTCAAGAGCATAAAATCGTCCAATTCTTTTGCCGGAAAGTATGCTGTTATCGCTGCTAATATGCTGTCGTTTTTTATTACCGGCAGCGATACGCTGTACATCAACGAATCGGGCGACAATACATCCGACGGTAATGCCAAATCAAATGATTTGTCTAATTTGTTTATAAATATTTCTTTGAAATATCTTCTGTCGTTTGCCGGCATTTTATCTTTTCCGGTAATATTGTTGTAAGATGTTCCGTCGGGAAATGTCAAACGAAAATATGACCATTGTTCCGGTAGTTTTTGCATAAATGATTTTTCCAATATCATACTTTTCTCGATGTTTTCTATATCAAGTATACTTCTGAATAGTGTTAAATCATTTACATAGTGTTTTACTTTTTCGCTGATGTTGTTGGCTTCTATTTTCAAAGTCTGTTTTAGTGTATCGGACGTATTTTCTCCTAATACATAGAATACCATTATGTAAACAATGATATTCATTGTAATAATAAGACTTATTGCTACCGGCATAATTTTTTTGAGAAATTCTGTACTTAGAGACATCCCTTTATGCTTTTTCTCTTTAGTCTTAATGATTTTAGTCTCTTGTATTTCACTATTTTCTTTTCCCATGGTATTTAGTTCGCCTTTTTTCGTGTTTTTTAATGTAGTATTATATTGTAATTAATTTTTAAAAATTTTCATAACCGTTGTCGAGATCCATATTAAGTTTTACACCCGGCTTGTGACCGTTGTTTTCCGGCTCGTGAGGAGTATATTCCTTGTTCGGGGCTTGTGGCTTCGGCTCGGAAGTATTCTCCTGAGGTTTTTCTTCTTGTTCGATGTCTTGGTTGTCTTTATCTTTTTTCAATTTATTGATTTCATTTTCAACTTCTTGGTTGATATCCGTTTGTCCGGGTACTTGCGCAGTTCTGTAATTGTTGATTTCGTTAGCCTCGGTGAGTGCCTTGTCTATTTCGGCATTTACTTCATTGGTTTCGTCGTTGGTCATTGCTACTGCCACAAGTTGTTTTTTCAGTTTAAGAATCTCTACCGAATGATCGTCTATTTGTTTTATAATTTCCTTGCGGTCTACATCATCATTTGATGTAAGTTTCAGAAATTCTACGCTTTGTGACAATGCTTTGATTTTTATCAACAATTCTTTGGCGTATTCCGACATCTCCTCTGAAGATTTGCTGTTGTTTGACGAGATGTCTACAAGTTGCATAATAGATTTGCTGATAGCCATTGTCATCGACAGCTGTTCGGCACACGATGTAGAAATCTCGGCAATTTTTTGAGCAGTCTCGCTAATTCTTGGAGAGATTTTGTCTACAAGCTCCACAGCTTCTTGTGTAACTTTTAAACTTTCTGCCGATAATGAGTTGATTTCAGCTGAAGCTTGTTTAGAATTTTCAGCAAGTTTTCGGATTTCGGCGGCTACCACAGCAAAACCTTTGCCTTCTTCGCCCGCTCTTGAGGCTTCTACTGAGGCATTTATCGCAAGCAAATCGGTGCGTGATGCTATTTCGTCTACTATTTTGATTTTTGCTATTACATTTTCTATTCTCTTGAGCGAAGTTTCTGAGGCTGATGTTACTTTCTGAATATCTTCCGAAATTTTTTCTGCGTTGCCTTTGGTCTCGGCTGTTTTGTCGTTTATCAATTGAATAGAATCTGAAATCTGGTCAATAGAAGTAGAAATCTCCTCTACTGCTGTTGATTGTGTTTGAGCATCATCGGAAATTTTTTCTACTGCATTTTTCCATTTCTGAGTGCCGGTAACAAATTCGCGTGTTGTTTCTCTGATATTATTAACAATAGTTACCAAGTGTTGCTGCATTTTCAGCAAACTGTTTTTCATTGTAATAAGTTCTGTATTTGCATTCATATTTTCGGCAGCGTTGGAATAAAGTTTTCCGTCCGAAAAGTCTTTCGCAAATCTGTTTACCTCGTTTAGCGGGATTATTACATTTCGTTTGGTAACATATTTCAGAACCATAAGCACTGATATAAATGTAATGATACCTAATATTACAAGTACCGTAAGTACAAGATTGACAGTAGAGAGCAATTGTTTTTGCGGAATATTGATAGCTACTGCCCATGGTGTACCTTTTATTTTTGCAAAATATACAACTACAGGCGATTTTTTGTAATAATAATCCCCTTTGAAATGGTTGGATTTTGCATTTAAACCTTCAGTTAAAACTTGAAACAATCCTTGAGTTTCCGTTTCCTCCAATTGCCAAGCCGAAATAGTTCTTAATTGCGGGTACGGTGTTCTGAAATTGTATTCTTCGTCGATAAGAGCTCCATAACCGTTACCGTTGATTTTCATGCTTACAAGCAATTCGTCAAGTGTGTGGGTGGAGAATGTTGACGACAATGAAGCTATTATTTTGCCATCGTCGTTTTTTACAGGTATTGATACACTTATTACATCATCGTCCAACAAATCGGTGTGATGAGCCATTCTGAAAGAAATAGGCTTTTGTTCTATAAATATTTCCTTATAGTATTTTCTTATTTTCGGGTCTATTGTATCTTTTCCCGTCAGATTGGTCCAAGTTTCGCCATTCGGGAGAGTTACTCTCAAGTATGCGTATTCGTTGGTATGAGAATACAGATATTTGTTGGCTTTTTTGATAAAGCCGTCAACATCTGTGGGGTCAAATTCTGTTTTTAACAAATTCATGTCGTCGATGTAACGGTAAAATATTTTGCTGATATTGTCGCTCTGTACCGTCACCAACTGAATGGCCATGTCTCTCGTGTTTTTCTTGATGTCGTTTGTAATAATTTTGTATACAGCCACATCCATCAACATTATCAAGACAAACAATACAGGAAATGTAAATCTCATGTATTTTGCCCAAATAGTGTTTGATCGTAATATTTTTATAATCTTTTCTTTTGTATTATTCATGGCAGTTTAATTTTATTGGTTGAGATTGTTTTCGTTTTCAGAGTTGCCCAAAGCTGCTTTTTGTTCACGCTCGTATTCAGCAACTTCGGCATCGTGAAGCTCCTTACGCTCAAGATCTTTTCTCAATTGTGTAATCCTTTCGGAGTGAGCTTTTATCAATGAGCCGATTTCTTCTATTCTTTCGGTACGGGCATCGTTTAGTTTAAAGAATTTTATCGTTTGATTTAGCAAATTGGCATATTTTGTAAAATTGTCCGATTTGACAGATAAAATATCCGACAACGATGAATTTTCAATAGAAATATTCGCAAGTTGCTGAATAGCATTATTAATCTGGTCGGCACCGTTGCGCTGTTCTGTACATGCCAAAGCTATTTCCGAAACTTTTTCCGCATTGTCTTTTATACGCGGAGTAATCTTTTCAATCATCGAAGTAGACTGTTCGGTAATTGCAAGAGTTTGGTTTGAAGCCTCGTCAATCTGTACGGATGCAATCTTGCTGCGTTCTGCCAATTTCTTGATTTCGGTAGCCACAGTAGAGAACCCTTTGCCGTTTTCGCCAGCTCGTGATGCTTCTACAGCTGCATTTACCGCCAACAAGTCGGTTTTCTTGGCTATATCGTTGATAATCTTGATTTTTTCTATAATCATTTTCGTACTTTCCAAAGTCTTGTCGGAGGCTTGGGCTACAAGGGCAATATCTTGGGCAATCGATTCTGAATTATATTTTGTGTTTTCAGCATTGGCTGCGGTCTGAGATATTGACGATGTCATCTCCTGAATGGTTGTAGAAATCTCTTCAACTGCTGAAGCTTGGTCGCTTACACTTTCTTGTATCTGATCTGTTGAATGATTGAGATTCTTACTGTTTTCAACGATGTTTTCTATTTCTTTCTTTATTACCGATGTGGTTTCTATCAACTTGGTTGCCATCTTGTTGACACTCATGTAGACTTGACCTATCTCGTTTTCGTTTTCTACTTTTATTTTGGATGCGTTGTACATAATACCGTTAGAAAACTCTTTCAATGCATAATTGAGTTTTATAAGCGGTTTGGTAATTTTTTGTTTGATTGTAATATACAAAATCACAAATACAATCACGAAAATCAAACAACTGCATATTGTAAACAAGTTTCTGAGTTTTGCACGATTGGCATCCAATTCGTTTTTATCGATATGCATTGTTAAATACCAATTGCTGCCCGGAATCTTGTGGGTAACATACAACCAATGTATACCGGTACTTTCTTCAAAAATCTCGTCTGTAGATTTTTCTAAACCTTGTATTATCTTGTTGGAAATTTCCTTGTGACCTTTCAAACCCTTGCCGTCTTTCAAACGGTATTTGTTGATCAGATTTTTGGAAGTACCTGACATCACAACCAAAGTTTCGTTATTGTTCACAATATCGGCATTACCTTTACCCAATACTTTTATTTTGCAGATTTCATTGTTTATCATATCGGCATCTATCGCAAGGTCATAAATACCGACAACATTTCCTTTCTTATCTTTTGCCGGTACAAGTACAATAATTACATCGTGATTTTTATCTGTAACATCAGGTTCTCGGTCGGTAATATAATATTCATCGGTGAGATTCAGCATATTTACAATACCCTTACGGTCAATTAAATCCTCAGACAATTTGTCCAAAGTACTTGTAACTTTGCCTTCACTATTGATATAACCGCCGTAACAATAATAACCCTCGCTCGAATTTACGATTTCTTTTAATGTCATGATGCGTTCTTCTTCCGAAGCGTTGATCTGCTGACATATATGCGCTGTTCTTTTTAACTCATTTACTGTTTTTTGCAGTTCTTCTGAGATATTATTGGCATTTAGTTCTACAATCTGTTCGCATGATTTTATAGAATTTTCCATGTTGAGCTTCTGGAACCCAATCAACAGAAAATAATCCACCGAAAGAATCATTATCGTGGTGATTGGTAATATAATCAAAATCAGTGTTGTTAACAGTGATTTGCTTTTTGGTATTGTTATTTTCATAGTTATTTATAGAAAAAATC
>Ga0256870_1001082_pt1 | contig 11123 bp, 4 predicted proteins | sample RumenRJG_06RNA_FD_186079 | JGI IMG/M metagenome (GOLD analysis project Ga0256870, IMG submission 186079) | Metatranscriptome of bovine rumen microbial communities from Lethbridge, Alberta, Canada - Rumen RJG_06 (Metagenome Metatranscriptome) | ecosystem: Host-associated > Mammals > Digestive...
CAAAATGAAAGGAAAATTATTGCTAACATCTTTCGCAGTTTTGGCGTTGAACACAAGCAATGCACAAAACCCGATAATTCAAACATCTTTCACAGCCGACCCCGCTCCAATGGTGGAAGGCGACAGATTGTATCTTTACACAAGTCACGACGAAGCCGGTGCTGACTTCTTTTGGATGTACGACTGGCATCTCTATTCTACAGCCGATATGGTAAACTGGACAGACCACGGCACACCGCTATCTCTCAACACTTTTGAATGGGCTGACGACAGAGCTTGGGCAGGTCAATGTATAAAACGTAACGGCAAATTCTATTGGTATATTCCGGCGCACTCCAAACTTACCGGCGCAATGGCTATCGGCGTAGCTGTTTCCGATTCTCCAACCGGTCCGTTCAAAGATGCTATCGGAAAACCTTTGGCTGACGGCAATTGGGCTTACATCGACCCGACCGTAATGATTGACGACGACGGCAAGGCTTATTTGTTTTGGGGAAATCCGGATATTTTCTACGCTGAACTTGGCGACGACATGGTAAGCTTGAAATCAGAAATAAAAAAAGTTAACCAAACTATCGAAGGTTTCGGTGCTCCAAACGTTGCTGAAAGAAAAAAAGAAGTTAAATACAAAGATAATTACACCGAAGGTCCGTGGATTATGAAACGAAACGGACTTTACTATTTGATTTATGCAGCAGGCGGCGTACCTGAACATATCGCCTACTCTACAGCAAAATCTATTGACGGTCCGTGGACTTACCGCGGCGAAATCATGCCGTTAGAAGATACCAAATCTTTTACAAATCATGTCGGATTGGCAGATTTCAAAGGTAATTCTTACTTGTTTTATCATACCGGAAAACTTCCTAACGGCGGCGGTTTCGGCAGAAGCGTTGCCGTTGAAGAATTTAAATACAACAACGACGGTACATTCCCGATTATTCATCACACCGAACAAGGCGTAAAACCGGTCGGCACTCTCAATCCGTTTGAGCGTACTGAAGCCGAAACAATCGCATTCAGCAAAGGTCTTAAAACTTCTCAATGCAATACCGGAGTTTATGTTACTGATATTCAGAACGGAGAATACATCAAATTGCGTTCTGTTGACTTCGGTAAAAAATCACCGGAAGTATTAAGAGCATCAGTAGCATCGGCTCTGAGCGGCGGTTCTGCTCAATTCCGTATTGATGCTCCCGACGGCAAAGTGATTTCTACAATCAATGTACGCAACACCGGCGGCTGGGAATCTTTTGTAACTGTAGAAGCTGACATCGAAAACCAAGTAACAGGAGTTCACGATATTTATATCACATTCACCGGCAACAAGGGCGCACAACTTTTCAATTTTGATTGGTGGCAATTTGCTGACAGCAAGTCAACAACAGACGTTATGAGTTTCACAAAAAAATCCACAACAGCTACCGAAAGTTCCGACTATCCTCGTCTTGACAACGAACGCCGCGCATATTTCCGCGTTTTTGCACCGCAGGTTCAGAGATTACAAGCTGATGTTTGCGGCAAAAAATATGATATGCAACGCGACCCGCAAGGTTTTTGGACTGTTACAACTGATCCTTTGGTTGTAGGTCAACATTATTATTTCTTGATTGTTGACGGTATGCGAATCGTAGATCCGGGTTCTCAGACCGTATTTGGTTGCAACACAATTGCAGGCACTATCGAAGTTCCCGAAGGCGACGAAGGCAACTACTACCGTCCTCAGCAAGTGCCTCACGGTCAAGTAAGAAGAATCACATATTTTGCAGCATCTCAAAACGCATACCGTACAGCTTACGTTTATACGCCGGCTGAATACGAAACAAATGTTAAAAAACGCTATCCGGTACTTTACTTACAACACGGCATGGGCGAAGACGAAACAGGTTGGAGCACTCAAGGTTGTATGGACGCAATCATGGACAACGCAATTGCAGCCAAAAGAGCTGTACCAATGATAGTTGTAATGGAAAGCGGTGATGTAGAACGTCCGTTTGGTGTTGCTCCGGGACAATCTTGGGCTGATGCTATGGCTCAATACGGTGCATCTTTTTACGATGTATTGTTGAAAGACCTTATCCCAATGATTGACAAGACATTCCGTACCAAAAGCGACCGTGACAACCGAGCAATGGCGGGCTTGTCATGGGGCGGTCACCAAACTTTTGATGTTACACTTACCAATCTTGACAAGTTCTCTTATATCGGAGCTTTCAGCGGTGCAATCTTCGGTCTCGACGTTCCAAAATGTTACAACGGAGTTTTTGCCGACGGTAAGGCATTCAATCAAAAGGTACACAAATTGTTTTTGAGCTGCGGTACTGAAGAAAATTTCGGTACTGCCGACTTGGTAAACGCAATCAAAAAACAAGGCGTTGATGTTGACTTTTTTATCTCTCAAGGTACAGGTCACGAGTGGCTTACTTGGAGACGCAGTTTCAACGAATTTATTACCAAATTGTTCTAACAACAATTTCTATTTAGTATGTGGGATTGTCTAAAAAGGTATAATGGAACGCTTCCATTCCTGCCTGCAAGTACTTGTAAAAGGACAATCTCACTTACTTTTCCAAATTTATTTATTACAATTACAAAAAGATATTAATGAAAAAACACGGTTTAATTACATTATTTGCCGCTTGTATGTTGGCATCTTGCGCTACACAAGAAACAGACAATACAACATTTACTTTCAACGGCAACCCTCTAATTCGCAACAAATTTACAGCCGATCCGGCACCAATGGTTTCCAACGGCAGATTATATCTCTATGTTGGACACGACGAATATTACAACGGTCAGGATACAGCAGGAGGCGGCAAAGAATTCAATATCACAGAATGGCTTTGCTACTCAACAGCCGACATGAAAACATGGAAAGATCACGGCTCGGTACTCCGTCCGGGACATTTTGCATGGGCAGATACAATCACACCGGGAGTCGGTACTGCTTGGGCGGCTCAAGTTGTAGAGCGTAACGGCAAATTTTATTACTATTGCACAATGCAGGGTCAAAAACCGTACAGCGGATATGCAATTGGCGTAGCTGTAAGCGACTCTCCTACCGGACCTTTCAAAGACGCAATCGGCAAACCGTTGATTTGTGATACAATGACCAACAACGGTGCTCGCGGCTGGTGGAATGATATCGATCCTACAGTTTATATTGACAACAATCAAGCTTGGTTGGCTTGGGGCAACGGCAAATGTTTTATTTCTAAACTGAAACCTAACATGATTGAACTCGACGGCGATATTGATACTTTGAAATTACCGAAATATATCGAAGGTCCGTGGCTTCACAAACACGGCGATACTTGTTATTTAACTTACGCATCAATGGGCAACAGACAAGAGGCAATTGATTATGCTACAGCACCTTCGTTTGAAGGTCCGTGGACTCATCAAGGTCAAGTAACCAATGAGGCTGAAAACAGTTTTACAATTCATCCGGGTATCGTGGAATTCAACGGTAAAAACTACTTATTCTATCACAACGCTACAGCAACAATCGACAGCATTCATGGAGCTATCGGCCGCAGAAGCGTTTGTTTTGACGAACTTACTTACACTCCGGAAGGTTTAATGAACTTTGTAAATCAATCTAAATAACAAACGCAATTAAGATGTTAAGATTTGGGTTCAAATTTGGGATTGCAGTTATATTAACAGCAGCGATGTTGGATAGCTGCAATCTTTTTAATAATAAAATATGTTCTTCTCCTAATAATAAAATCAGGATTGTTGCCGATTCGGGAAAATATTTCATAAAATATAACAGCAATGATGTATTAACAATCAACAAATTAGGATACAAAGACACAATAATTTCCGAATTAAAATTTGTAGGAACAGTCACCGACAAATACACGATGATTTCCGGCAAAAAGTCAAGATGTAAAAACCAAGGCAACGAATATTCTGCTAAATTAAGCGATAATATCGACTTGAATCTCAGGATTTACAACAACGGTGTAGCTTTACGCTATCATTTTCATGATATCAAAAAGCCAATCCCTGTTCCTCAAGAAATTACAAGTTTCAATATCAAAGAAGGCACCAACCGTTGGATGCAACAGTGGTGCGAATCTTACGAAGGATTTTTCCCGTATTCCAAAACCGCGAAACAGGAACCCGTTCCAAGTTTTTCGGGTATCAACAAATCAAAAGACGGTTACAATTGCCGTTGGGGTTATCCGGCTCTTATTGAACCGGTTAAGGATTGTTTTGTACTGATTTCAGAATCAGATGTCAAAGCATACAACAGTGCGTCAAGCCTTTGGAACGACAACAACGTGGAAACTTTTGAAGTACGTCCCGAAAAAAACGAAACTCTGATTTCCGGTGAATATTTTACGCCGTGGCGCGTTGCAATAATCGGCAAACTTTCTGATATTGTGGAAAGTACACTGATTACAGATTTGGCAGAACCATCAAAACTTGATGATATTTCATGGATAAATCCGGGCGTGGTTTCATGGATTTACTGGGCTTACAATCACGGCAGCAACGATTACGACATCATTACAAAATATGTTGATTTGGCTGTTAAACTCAAACTTCCTTACGTGCTGATTGATGCCGAATGGGACGAAATGAAAAACGGTAAAACTATCGAAGATGCTGTAAAATATGCCACTGACAACAATATTAAACCTCTGATTTGGTACAACTCTTCGGTTGGCTGGATTAACGGTGCGCCCGGTCCAAAATTTCGTCTCAACAAACCCGAAGACCGTGAAAAAGAGTTTGCTTGGTGCGAAAAGATTGGTGTCAAAGGTGTTAAAATTGATTTCTTTTCCGGTGATAATCAGATGAATATGAATTATTGCATAGAACTTTTGGAATCGGCGGCAAAGCATCATTTGACAGTAAATTTTCACGGTGCAACAATTCCGAGAGGCTGGCAAAGAACTTATCCGAATTTGCTTAGCACTGAGGGCGTTTACGGAGCTGAATGGTACAACAATGTTGCGACTTTTACCGACAAGGCAGCTTATCACAATGCAACTTTGCCTTTTACAAGAAATGTAATCGGACCGATGGATTATACACCGTGCGCTTTCTCGGATTCGCAGTACCCGCATATCACAAGCAACGCTCACGAACTTGCTCTAACAGTGCTTTTTGAATCTGGGTTGCAACATATAGCAGACTCTCCGGAAAGTCTGTTGAGTCAACCACAAGAAGTTCAAAACTTTTTCGAAGAATTGCCCGCAGCGTGGGACGAAACACGTTTTGTAGCCGGTTATCCGGGAGAATACGCTGTTTTGGCTCGTAAAAAAGGCGATACTTGGTTTGTTGCCGGTATCAACGGAAAAGATTCTGAACAAAAAATTTCTATTAACCTTGATTTTATTGACAAAAAATCTGATATTCAGGCTTTCTACGATGGAGAAAACAAGGATTGGAAAATCGAAAAAATTACAATCTTACCTTACGAAATCAGTTGCAAGGCTCACGGAGGATTTTTATTTGTAATTAAATAATGAAAAAACATATTTTTGTAATATTTTTATCGGCGGTTGCTACAGCATTACAAGCTCAAAAGTTTGAAGTAAAAACATTGACTGACAATGCTGTACGTATCCGCTATTCTCAAACTCAAGAAAGCAAACTGCCGGACTGGATTTACGTAGACAACAATCCGATGTCAAACAAAGAAATTACAATAGAAAAGAATAAAAATTCAGTAAAAATCAACGGCTTAGAAACTGTATTTTACAATTTCTTGAGCGGTGACACGGCTGTTTTAACATTCAAAAATTACGACGGAGAATTTCTTTACGGTTTGGGACAATTTCAAGACGGTTACAACAATATTGCAGGACTTCCGCGCCGTCTTACTCAGGTTAACACGCAGATTTCTGTTCCGGTTTTGATTTCAAATAAGGGTTACGGAATCATTTGGAACAATTATGCCAAAACCGAATTCAATTTGCCGGAAAACAATGTAAAACTTGTAAAAACCTCGGAAGGCGACACCGAAACGGTAGATGTTACAACCACAGAAGGCGGCAAAAAGGAAACACGTCAAAAGAATATTTTTGAATGTGAAATTACTGTAAATGAAGACGGTAACTATGCACTTTTACTCGATGTGGGACAAAAAATGGCAAGACGTCACAACCTGAAAATCGATGGCGAAACGGTTATCGAAATGCAAAATCTTTGGCTCCCTCCTACTGCCTCAAAAATTGTTTTTATCAAAAAAGGTAAACACAAACTTTCGGCAGAACTTACGGAAAACGACCAACCTGTTTTGTGGTTCGGAAAGGTAAAAAATGCGACTTCATTTATGTCGTATCCGTCTGATGCTGTGGATTTTACAGTAATTAAAGGAACGCCGGAAGAAATTATCAGAACTTACAGAATTTTAACGGGAAAATCTCCGCTAATGCCGGCTTGGGCGTTGGGATATATTCATTGTCGAGAAAGGTTTCATTCTCAAAAAGAAATCATTGAAACTGCCGACCGTTTTGAACAAGAAAATATTCCCGTTGATGTTTTGGTTCAAGATTGGCAATATTGGGGCAACAACGGTTGGAACTCAATGGTGTTCGATTCTGAAAATTATCCGGATCCGAAGGCTTTAACAGATTATCTCCATTCCAAAAATATCAAAATGATGCTTTCGGTTTGGTCGAAAATCGACAAAAATTCAGCAGTCGGAAAAGAGATGTTGCAAAACGGTTTTTACATCCCGAATACCGATTGGATTGACTTTTTCAATCAGAAAGCAGCCGATGCGTATTGGAAAAATTTCAAAGAAAAATTGCTTCCGCTCGGCATTGACGCATGGTGGCAAGATGCTACCGAACCCGAAAACGACGACCTAGAAAACAGAACTGTCGGCAACGGCACTTTGGACGGCAACCGCGTAAGAAATGTTTATCCGATGCTTGTCAACAAAACCGTTTACGAGGGTTTGACCAAAGACAACGCCGGAAAACGTCCGATGATTCTTACAAGAAGCGGATTTTTGGGCATTCAGCGTTATGGCTCAGCACTTTGGAGCGGCGATGTCGGCAACGATTGGGAAACATTGCGCCGTCAGATTACCGGCGGATTAGGACTTCAAGCCGCAGGCGTGCCGTGGTGGACTTACGATGCCGGCGGATTTTTCCGACCGTTTGACCAATATAAAAACGAAGACTATATCTTACGTATGCTCCGTTGGATACAACTTTCTGTATATCTGCCGCTTATGCGTGTTCACGGATATATGAGCAATACTGAACCGTGGAACTATGGATCTGTAGTTCAGTCAAATTTTTCACACTGCATTCATGAACGCAAAGCCTTGTTTCCGTACATCTATTCCAACGCTGCCGAAATTGCCTTCAATGGTTCTACGCTGATGCGACCGTTAGTTTTTGACTTCTATAACGACCCGAAAGCATTGGAACAAAAATACGAATATATGTTCGGAAAGGCATTGTTAATCAATCCAATAACAGAACCTAACGTAACAGAATGGGAAACTTATTTACCGGAAAACAAAGCAGGTTGGTACGACTGCAATGATCACACAAAATATTACGACGGAGGGCAGACTGTCAAGACAAAAGCTTCTGATTGGAGAATTCCAGTATTTGCCAAAGGAGGAAGTATAATGGTAGAAAAATGGGCTGACAACGTACCGCGAATTTTAGTCTACTCAGGAGCCGACTGCGAGTTTACGCTCTATGAAGACGACGGAGAATCTGTTGACTATCAATCCGGTAAGTTTTCCAAAACTCTTATCAAATGGAATGAAGCAAAACAAATTCTTACGATAGAGCCATTGGAAGGTCAAATACAAGCAAACCATATATTTAAAGTGTTGGTTTACGAGTCAAAAAACAAAGGCGTAAAACGAGATAAAGAAGGTAACCTCAAGAAAGCAACGCTTTTCAACGAAAGTTACAGCAAAATAGCGAAATATGAATCTAAAAAATTAATACTTAAATTCTAAAAACAATTCAAAAATTATCACAAATAAAAAAATAATGAAGAGAATATTTTTGACATTATTGGTAGCCGCTGCGGGATTTTTCACTGCAACGGCTCAAAAAGCTGAAACTCAGATATATCTTTGTTTCGGACAATCAAATATGGAGGGTAATGCCAAGTTTGAACCACAGGACACAATCGGCATTTCACCCCGTTTCAAGATGATGGCGGCAGTAGATTTTCCGGATCAAGGTCGCGAAAAGGGAAAATGGTACACAGCACAACCGCCACTCTGCCGTCCAGGTACAGGTCTTACTCCGGTAGATTATTTTGGTCGTACAATGGTAAAATATTTACCGGAAAACGTTTCGGTAGGCGTTATCAATGTAGCAATCGGCGGCTGCAAAATACAAGCTTTTATGCAAGACAGCATCGAACAATATGCCAAAACTTGTCCTAACTGGATGGTCGGCATGTTGGCAGCTTACGACAACAATCCTTACAAACGTCTTGTAGAAATGGCAAAACTCGCTCAAAAAGACGGCGTTATAAAAGGTGTATTGATTCATCAGGGCGAAAGCAACAACGGCGATGAGATGTGGCTCAAACAAGTAAAAAGCGTTTACGACAATTTGATGAAAGACCTCAATCTCGACCCAAAACAAGTGCCACTGCTTGCTGGAGAAACAGTAAGAGCCGATGGTCAAGGTGCTTGTATACTTCACAACAGCGTTATCGCTAAACTTCCTACTGTAATTCCAAATTCTCACGTAATCTCGTCTGTCGGCTGTACAAATGCTTTTGACAGATTACATTTTGATGCTGCCGGATACAGAGAACTTGGTACACGCTATGCTGTTAAGATGTTGGGACTTTTAGGTATTGATGTCTACGGCAAAGCTCAACACAAAGTAGAAAGTCCTGACGGAAAAATTGTTGTAACAGTTTCATCTCCGGACGGTTTTCCTCAATATACAGTTTCTTACAACGGAAAAACAATAATCGCTCCTTCGGCTTTGGGACTTCAAACCAATATTGGAAATTTTACAAGTGGTCTTAAACTCGAAAACGAATCTTCTTTTACAAATATTGATGAAAATTACTCATTACCGAATATCAAACAAAGCGATGTTCATTATGTAGCAAAAGCTTTAACTGTAAATTTTAGCAAAGATGATGCAAAGAAATTCTCAGTAGAATTCCGCGTAAGCAACCGCGACGTGGCTTTCCGTTACAATATTTATCCGCAAAAAGAAACAATTGTTTGCATTGTTGAAAACGAGGCTACAGCATTTAATCTTCCGTCAGAAACCACTACATTCCTTTGCCCGCAATCGAAACCGATGGGCGGATTTGCAAGAACTTCTCCAAGTTACGAAACTCCATACACTATCGATGAACCTACCGGCAAAAACGGCTGGGGCAACGGTTATACTTTCCCGTGTTTGTTTAAAGTAGCTGACAATACTTGGACTCTTATCAGTGAAACCGGAACAGACGGAAATTATGTAGGATGCCGCCTTTTGAACGAAAACGGCTCAAAATACAGAATCGGATTCCCTCAAAAAGAAGAACTCAACGGTTTTTCAAGCACAAACGCAGCAATGGCTTTGCCGGGCAAAACTCCTTGGCGTACAATCACTTTGGGCGGTCTTGACAATATCATGGAAACTACTGTTGCTTTCGACCTTCCTGAAAAGAAATACGACGCTTCTCAGAAATATATCTACGGTAAAGGTTCTTGGAGCTGGATTATCGGAATGGACGGCAGCTGCAATTACGACGAACAAAAACGTTATATCGATTTTTCTGCCGCAATGGGTTATCAATCAGTATTGGTAGACGCTTGGTGGGACAAACAAATCGGTTACGACAAAATCGCCGAACTTGCACGTTACGCAAAATCAAAAAATGTCGGACTTTTCCTTTGGTACAATTCCAACGGCTCTTGGAACGATGCTTTCCAAACTCCGCTCAATAAGATGAACAATTCACGTATCCGCCGTCAAGAAATGAAATGGATGCAAGAAACCGGAATCAGAGGTATAAAAGTTGACTTTTTCGGTGGCGACAAACAACAAATGATGCGTCTTTACGAAGACATCTTGTCAGATGCAAATGATTTTGGGTTGCTCGTGATTTTCCACGGTTGTACATTGCCACGCGGTTGGGAAAAGATGTATCCTAACTACGCTGCATCTGAGGCTGTTTTGGCTTCTGAAAACTTGCATTTCGGACAAGGTGCTTGCGATGCTGAAGCTTTCAACGCATGTTTGCATCCGTTTATCCGCAATACTGTCGGTTCAATGGATTTTGGCGGCTCAGCTCTCAACAAATTCTATAATGCTGACAATCAACACGGAACAGTACGCCGCACAAGCGATGTTTTTGCACTCGCAACAGCAGTGATGTTCCAAAGTGCTGTTCAACATTTTGCGCTTGCTCCTAACAATTTGACCGATGCTCCGGCTTGGGCTATCGATTTTATGAAAACTGTTCCGACTACTTGGGACGAAGTAAAATTCATCGACGGTTATCCGGGAAAATATGTTGTGATGGCTCGCCGCAGCGGCAACAACTGGTACATCGCAGGTATCAACGCTCAGAAAGAGGCTGTAAATCTTACTGTAACACTTCCTATGATTGAAGCCGGCAAAACTGTAAAACTTTACAGCGATGACGCTCAATTGCAAGGCAGTGTTAAAGACCTCAAAATCAATAAAAAGCAACAAGTAAAAATCGCAATTCCTCAAAACGGCGGTATTGTAATAAAGTAAAAAAAAATAACTCAACAGAGGATTCAACCGGAGTCCTCTGTTACATTTTAAAATCAAAAGATTATGAAAAAAGCAATTGCAATGATTCTCTCGCAAATAGCTGTTTTGCCACTATTTGCACAAGAACCTTGTCTTGATCCGCTAAAAGTAAACATGCCGTTGTTTCAAACCAAATACACGGCAGATCCATCACCGCTGAAAGTTGGCGATACACTTTTTTTATACACTTCACACGATGCATCACCGGAAGATATTCCGGATGAAAACGAAAAAAATTCAGCCGGATTTTTCATGTACGACTGGCTTTTATGGTCAACAACCGACATGGTAAACTGGACGGAACACGGTGCTGTAGCGTCGCTAAAAGATATAAAATGGCGCAGTCGCGAAAACGGAGCTTGGGCAATTCAG
>Ga0256870_1001088_pt1 | contig 11106 bp, 8 predicted proteins | sample RumenRJG_06RNA_FD_186079 | JGI IMG/M metagenome (GOLD analysis project Ga0256870, IMG submission 186079) | Metatranscriptome of bovine rumen microbial communities from Lethbridge, Alberta, Canada - Rumen RJG_06 (Metagenome Metatranscriptome) | ecosystem: Host-associated > Mammals > Digestive...
CGCAAACGCGCGTGTACATACATAAAATAGGAATAAAATAACACTAAAAATACAATGGAAGAACAAAACGAAAAGTATGATGGATCGAGTATTCAAGTGCTCGAGGGATTAGAGGCGGTGCGAAAGAGACCGGCGATGTATATCGGCGATATATCGCTCAAGGGTCTGCATCACCTGGTTTATGAAGTGGTGGATAACTCCATTGACGAGGCGCTCGCGGGTTTCTGCGACGAGATAGCCGTTCATATCAACGAGGATAACTCCATCACCGTTCAGGATAACGGTCGTGGTATTCCGGTGGATATGCACCCGAAGGAGCATAAATCCGCGCTGGAGGTCGTAATGACCGTGCTGCATGCCGGTGGTAAGTTCAATAAGGACAGTTACAAAGTGTCCGGTGGTCTGCACGGTGTAGGTGTAAGCTGTGTGAACGCGCTGTCCACGAAGATGCACGTCGAGGTATATCGTAACGGCGCGATCCACTGCCAGGATTATGCGAAAGGCAAGCCGCTGGCTCCGGTACACACGATCACGGAGGAAGAGGCTACCGGTAACTGGGAGCAGCGTAAGACCGGTACGTTCGTGCAGTTCTGGCCGGACGATACGATCTTCACTGAGACCGTTTATCACTGGGATATCCTCGCCAACCGAATGCGTGAGCTCGCTTTCTTGAACGCCGGTATCAAGATCGTGCTGAAGGACAAGCGTGTGGTGGACGCAGAGGGTAACTGCAAGAAAGAGGTGTTCTACTCGGAGAAGGGTCTGAGTGAGTTCGTTCGTTATATCGACGGAACGCGTACGCCGCTGATCTCCGAGGTGATCCACCTCAATACCGACAAGTACGGTACGCCGGTAGAGGTAGCGATGATCTACAACACGGACTTCAACGAGAACGTACACTCCTACGTCAACAATATCAATACCATCGAAGGCGGTACGCACGTAGCCGGTTTCCGTGCTGCCCTCACCCGCGTCATGAAGAAATACGCCGAAGAGAGCAAAATGTTAGAAAAGGCCAAACTGAAAGACAAAGACGGTAACTCAACCATTGATCCGAACGATTTCCGTGAAGGTCTGACGGCTGTTATCTCTGTCAAGGTAGCAGAACCGCAGTTTGAGGGTCAGACCAAGACCAAGCTCGGTAACTCCGAAGTGGCCGGTATGGTTAGTTCGGCTGTAGCTGAGGCGCTGCAGAACTACCTGGAGGAGCACCCGGACGATGCGAAGAAGATCGTGGAGAAGGTCATCCTTGCGGCTCAGGCACGTATCGCAGCGCGTAATGCACGTCAAAGCGTACTCCGTAAATCGCCGTTAAGTGGTGGTGGTCTGCCCGGTAAGTTGGCGGACTGCGTATCGAAAGATGCAGCGGAGTGCGAGCTCTTCCTCGTCGAGGGAGACTCTGCAGGCGGTACGGCTAAGACCGGACGTGACCGCGTTCACCAGGCTATCCTTCCGCTTCGCGGTAAGATCCTCAACGTGGAGAAAGCGATGGAACACAAAGTGTTCGAGTCCGAAGAGGTACGTAACATCTTCACGGCGCTCGGTATCACGTTCGGTACCGAAGAGGACCCGAAGGCGCTGAACCTCAGCAAGATCCGTTATCACAAAGTAATTATCATGGCCGATGCCGATGTGGACGGTGCTCATATCGCGACCCTTATTATGACTTTGTTCTTCCGTCATATGAAAGAGGTCATCGAGCAGGGACACCTCTATATCGCTTGTGCGCCGCTCTATAAGTGCTCCAAGGGTAACTACAGCGAGTATTGCTGGAACGACCAGCAACGTCAGGCGTTCATCCAGAACTACGGCGGTGGTGACGAGAAAGCGATCAAGACGCAGCGTTACAAAGGTCTCGGTGAGATGTCCGATGAGCAACTCTGGGAGACGACCATGGATCCAGCACGTCGTGTGCTCAAGCAAGTGACGATCGAGAACGCAGCCGAAGCCGATCGTATCATCGCGATGCTGATGGGTGACGATGTGGCGCCGCGCCGTGAGTTCATCGAAGAGAACGCCACGTACGCAAACATCGACGCTTGATTTTGTTTTTTCGGGGCATCTTCGGCTTTTCGGTTCGGTCATTATGAACCCCATAACTCCCTTACCGGAAAAACCAAATCTGCTCCCGAAAAATCCAAAATCGTTTAAATGCATAAGATATGAGAATAGCAGTTTATTGTTCGGCGAAAGATGCGATACCGGAGGAGTATTTGATGCTCGGTGACGCATTGGGCAGGTGGCTCGGCGAAAACGGTCACACGCTGATCTACGGCGGTGCTACGGGTGGTCTGATGAGTCGCACGAGTGACGCGGCGAAGCAAGCCGGAGCCCATGTGATCGGTGTCATCCCTCCGCGGATCAAGGCGGCAGGACGGTTAGCCACCAACTGCGATTACCTCATCGAGGTGAACAATATGTCCGAACGCAAACAGCGGATGCGTGACGAAGCGGATGTCATCGTTTGCCTGCCGGGAAGTTACGGCACGCTGGATGAGATGATGGACGCCACAAGTTCGGCGATCGTAGGGGAACATAAAAAGCCGGTGTTCGTGCTGAACTACAAAGGCTTCTATGAACCCCTCAAACGGCAAATCGAACTCATGAAGAGCCTGCAATTCATCCCGCAAGACGAACATTACAGACCGATATTTGTTGATACATTAGAAGAATTATATAAAGAAATTATTAATAATAAATAATATGAAGGTTCGTGCTAGTCGAGTGTAAGCTCGCTTACGCAACTCGACGAAGCCGAAGCTCCAAAAAAACGAAGTTTTTATGAATTTATTCACAGCCAGATTAACCGGTAAGATGCTCTCGACAGAGGCATTCGAGAAAGCCATTCATGACATGCAAGAGCGTGTTAAACGCTGGCGCGCCATTGAGAAATCGCCTGAACTGGCAGAGTATAAAGAGCTTAAGAAGATCGTAGAAAGCAGCGACTTCCAGGAAGCGAAGAACGAACTTATCAACCGTAAGTATAAGGATACGCAGGAAGGACGTAAGATGATGGAATACGAGGCATTGAGCAACTCGTCCAGCATTCGTCGTTACCGTCGCGCCCTCAAGGATGAGGAGTTCCAAGCCTTCCTGGCTTTCCGTGAGACGGAGGATTTTGCGAAGATCAAGAGCGTCAAGCAAGTGCTGACAGACCCGATGATCCGCAAGTACAACCTGCTCTATTATTCTTCGTATTACAAGAACTACCTCAAGGTGCTTAACTCACCGGACCTCAAACGTCTGGCGGAGTTGGAGGAAGAGGTACACAAGGAGGATTTCCAGAAGCGTCATGCTCTCTGGGCGGACAACAAACGCTGGCAGCACTCCGACCAGTACAAGACTTTCGCACGCTATCAGGAACTGGCGAACAGCGACGATATCAAGTTCTTCTTTGAGTCCCGCGAAGAGAAGATCGATTGGGCTGAGCTCTTCCGTCCGACCTTCGACGACGATATGACTTCGTCCAAGAACTGGAAAGCCGGTTTCGGTTATGCCAACCCGGCGATGAAAGACGGTCACTCCCGCACCTCCGAGCGTCAGGCTTATAACGGCGGTAAGAACACTTTCTTTGTCGAAGGTCGTATGGACCTCGAGACCCGCGAAGAGAGCAAGAAAGCCATCGCGTGGGACGAGAAGAAAGGTTTCACCGAGCATGTGTTTGAATATACTTCGGATGTGATGAACACCAAGGATATCTTCATGCAGGAGTCCGGTATGTTCATGGCAAAAGTGCGTTCGCAGGGCGCAGGACACCATTTCTTCGGTCTCAGTACCGGTAAACTGAACAACCCGATGATCGCCCTCTACCACTATAACGGTAAGAACCATCAGATGGGTCTGGTCAACGGCTCGAAGACCGAGATGGCGGACCTCACCGGTATGCTCCGTTCGATGTACTACGTCTATACCTTCCGTTGGACGAAGAACGAGCTGATCTGGTATGTGAACAACATGGAGATTCTTCGTTTGCCGAATCGTCTGCCCAAAGAGGCGATGTTCTTCTACGCCCAGAGCTGGCTGCCAAAGGCAGAGAAGGGTGGAGAAGGTAAACTGAAGATCCAATGGGCACGTGCATACCGCGCTGTCGATTAAATCGTAAATGACCAAATCGTAAATGGCTTTATGTTCCTTATTGCCGGGCCGTGTGCTATCGAAAACAGAGACATCGTCATGACGACGGCGGAGACGCTCAGACGTCTCTGCTATGACTTGGGTATCACCCTCTATTTCAAGTCCTCGTTCGACAAAGCCAACCGTACCTCCGCTTCGGCGCGCGGTATCGGTATCGATGAAGGACTGCGTATCCTCGAGGAAGTGAAACGGGAGTTCAGCCTGCCTATCGTGACCGATGTGCATGAGAGTTGGCAGTGCGACCCGGTGTCGGCGGTAGCCGATGTGATCCAGATACCCGCTTTCCTCTCGCGTCAGACCGATCTGCTGCAGGCTTCGGCAGCTACCGGACGTATCGTGAACGTCAAGAAAGGACAGTTCATGGCACCCTGGGATATGAAAGGGGCGATAGAGAAGATCGAACAGGTACAAGCCAATGCCGCACGGGACGGAAAGATTTGGTTGACCGAACGCGGTTCATCTTTCGGCTACGGACGTCTCGTGGTGGACATGACTTCGCTCGTGGAGATGCGTCGTTTCGGTTGTCCGGTCGTCTTCGATGCTACGCACTCCGTGCAACAACCTTCATCGCAAGCAGGTATAACCGGAGGTAACCGGGCAATGGTTCCGTATCTCATGCGCGCCGCACTGGCTGTCGGCGTGGACGGACTCTTCATCGAGACCCATCCTGATCCGGACCAAGCTATCTCAGATGCCGCCAACCAGGTACGCTTGTCGGACATGAAAAACTTACTCACGCAGGCATTGGAAATAAACCAACTCGTAAAACAATAAGTTATGGAAAAGACCATTACCATCTATTGTAAGAACACCCACACCTATCATGAGGTGCCGCGTGGTATTTCGTTGATTCAACTCAAAGACCTCATCGGTTTTCAGATGAAGTACCCGATCATTGCGGCGCACGTGAACTACAAAGTGGAGAACCTGGACTTCTTGCTCTACAAGCCCAAAGATGTGGAGTTCCTGGATGCCAGCACTCCTTCCGGAATGCGTGTGTATGTCCGTACCCTCAGTATGGTCTTGTGTGCCGCTGTGAACGAGTTGTACCCCGAGATGGACTTGCGTGTGGAGCACCCGATCAGTAAAGGTTATTACTGCACCCTCCAATGGCACGAAGACAAGACGACCGAACTGGGCGAAGAGAAAGAACCGCCGGTACTGACGTACGAAATGGTCAAAGCCATTAAGGAACGAATGCTGCAGATCATCGCCGAAAACAGACCGATCATCGAAGAGGAGAAGCAGACCAAAGAGGTGATAAAGATGTTTGCCGAGCGATATAACAACGAGTCATCGATCTTCGAGGCGCTCGGTAACCCTTACTGCCGTTACTTCCGCATGGGTGATTATATCGATTATTATACGAATGTCCTTCTGCCCAGTTCCGGATACATCAATGTCTTTGATATCCAGACTTTCCAGGACGGTCTGCTCGTTCGGATTCCGAACCGAAACAACCCGACCGTACTGGAGGATGTCGTTTCGCAGGATAAGATGTACTCGATCTTCCAGGAATATAACCGTTGGAATAAACTGCTGCATATCCGGAACGTAAGTGATTTCAACGTAGCCTGCAAGCAGAACAAGTCCTTTGGACTTATCAAGTTAGCGGAAGCCCTGCACGAGAAGAAAATCGCCCAGATAGCCGATGCCATCGCCGAGAAACGACCTAAGATCGTCTTCATCTCCGGTGCTTCGTCTTCCGGTAAGACCACTTTCTCCAAACGTTTGCAGATTCAACTTTTGGTAGACGGTATCCGTCCTGAAGTGCTCTCTATGGATGATTACTTTGTCAACCGTGTGGATACACCTAAGGATGCGAACGGAGAGTACGATTTTGAGCATGTCAATGCCGTCGATCTGCCTTTCTTCCGCGAGCAGATACATGATCTGCTGGACGGCAAAGAGGTGAATCTGCCGACCTATGACTTCACCAAAGGTGAACGTGTCTTCCGTGGTAACAAGCTCAAACTGCAGAAAGACTCCGTGCTGGTCATCGAAGGTCTACATGCCCTCAACCCGATTATCTTACCCGATGTGGATAAGAACCTGACCTATAAGATCTACGTCTCGGCCCTTACGACTATCAATATCGATAACCACAACTGGATCCCGACGACCGATATCCGTCTGCTCCGCCGCGTAGTACGTGATTATAAGTACCGCGGTTATTCGGCACGTGAGACGATTGCTCGCTGTCCGTCTGTGGTACGTGGTGAGACCAAATGGGTATATCCCTTCCAGGAAGAAGCCGATGTGATGTTTAACTCCGCTCTTATCTTTGAGTTCGCGGTACTCAAACGTCACGCCGAGCCTATTTTGTCCGAAGTACCTAAGTTCTGCGAGGAATATACGGAAGCACATAGATTGCTGAAGTTCCTGCAGTACTTTATGCCCATACCCGAGAAAGAGATTCCGCCTACGTCGTTCTTGCGTGAGTTCGTCGGTGGTTCGTCCTTTAGATATTAAACGCCATGCATGTACTGTTAGTCATATTATTATCGATCTTCGACTCCCTTCCGGGCGTGCAGATCATCCAGGACTCCACTGTCGCCGTGCTGTTGGACGAGGCTGTCAACGGTAAGCATGAGCTGGTGGAAATGGATGGATACCGCGTGCAGATATACTCGTCTAATCAGCAACAGATGGCCAAATCCGAGGCGCTGGATCTGGAGCAGAAACTGCGCGATGCTGTGAACCAGACCATCTACGTGCAGTACCTGCCGCCGTTCTGGAAAGTGCGTATCGGTGATTTCCGCACGTACGAAGAGGCGAAAGAATATAAAAAAGAATTCGTCACACAATTCCCTGATTTGATGGGAGATACGTATATTGTGCGCGATAAAATACAAGTAATGCAATAATGGATTTGCAAGAGTTTCATAGTAATCCCGAGGTGACGGCCGCTATTGAGAAAGCAGTCGAAGCCACGCTCATACAGATCGGTGAAGACCCGCAACGCGAAGGTCTCAAGAAAACCCCGCACCGCGTAGGCAATGCCATTCAGTTCCTCACCAAAGGCTATAAAGAGGATCCTGAAGCCATTCTTCGCTCCGCCCTCTTTGAGGAAGACTATCGTCAGATGGTAGTGGTCAAAGATATCGATTTCTACTCCCTTTGCGAACACCACATGCTGCCTTTCTTCGGTAAGGTACACGTGGCGTATATCCCGAACGGACGTATCACCGGACTCAGTAAGATTGCCCGTGTGGTGGATGTCTTTGCCCGTCGTCTCCAAGTCCAGGAACGTCTCACGACCCAGATCAAGGATTGTATCCAAAACACCCTCGATCCGCTCGGTGTCATGGTGGTTATCGAAGCAGAACACCTCTGCATGCAGATGCGAGGTGTCCAGAAACAGCACGCCATGACCGTCACGTCCGATTTTACCGGCGTCTTCAATCAAGCCAAGACTCGCGAAGAGTTCATGAAACTCATTAAGGGTTAACGGAAAATATTCATCTCTTCTGTCTCTCCCTCGGCTTCTATACCTGCTGCAGAAAGCAACGAGTAGAACAGGTAATCCGTGCGGTATCGTTTGTCTTTATTGGCATGCAATGCCGCTATTTTCTCCGGATAGCGTGCGGCATAGCGCTCGGAGTACCAAACCACGCACGCCGGATTTTGTACGCACGGTATCTCATGCCCATGTAGGTAGTACCCCTCTTCCCCTAAGGCCTCTCCGTGATCCGATTGAAAGACCACTAAGGCACACTCATCCTCTACGCTGCGAATAACCGCGTCTAAAAAATAATCGATATACAACACCGTGTTGTCATAGGAGTTAATGAGTCGCTCTATACTGTTGTTGGTAACCACTCGGTTTGTGGTCGTGGGTTGAAAGCGTTGTAGCCTTTCCGGACAATGTGCGTTGTAGTACCAGTGACTGCCTATGGTATGTAGTACATAGAAAGTTCGCGCCGGACGAGGCATATATACGCTATCCAAAGCACCTAATAAGGCTTCATCCAACCACTCAGAATATACATAGACAGACTTACCTACATTCACAAATTGCATCGTGTCGGATTCCGAAATAAAAGAAGCATATACTTCGCACTTGTCCTGACTGGATAACCAGGCAGTAGCGAAACCTGTCTCACCCAAGATACGAATGAACGAACATTCGTTATATTGGTATTCCCTATGTGCGCTATCTGCCCTTGACAGCATATACGGTAGGCAAATGTCCGTGTAGGTCTGTTCGCTGAAGATATGCGGGAAAGAGACCACATTCGCACGCGCTGCCAAAAGTGGTGTCGTAGCACGCTCGTAGCCGTTGAGCTGTAGGTGATCGGCACGAGTAGATTCGCCTAAAACAAACACCACCGTGAGCGAATCGGCCTTGTCCTTAACCTCGTAATTAGGTACAATACGTATCTCGCTCTCGCATTGAAAACTGAGCAAATAGCTATAGGTGTGATAGCCGATGTTACATGGGAAACGCTGGTTGAGAACGATACTAGTCAAGGAGTGCTTTGCGTTCACATAACCGGTGAAGAGGAGAAGACCAATAAGTATATGGGCCCAAGAGCGGCGTACGTCAATCTTCGTCCAGCGCCACCAAATCAGCACGCCGCAAATCAACAGATGCAGTACCACCCAAGCGATTAACTGCCATGAGATAACGCCCATGGCTTCCTCCGGGTTCGTGTGCAAAGTGACGTCGATAATCATCGGTGTGAAGGCGATATGGTATCCTACACGGTAGAAAGCAAGGGCCGAACCTAATAGAGCCCATACCGGCAACAGAACAACTGTCACGTAACGGTTGGCTCCGATGACATAAAGCAGTAATAAGGCCGCTATACTGCAGGCCCCGATAAAACCGAGCACCGTACACAGAGAACGCAGACTCTCTATAGGGTTGTCAATAAAATCCGGCGCAATAAAACAAACGGCCGTCCATATAGTCGCAACGACTACCCAGAGTGCATATTTCCACCAATTCTTTTTTTGCATATGCGTCTATCGTATCACTAGTATCTTCACTGCTACATGCCCTCCGATGGCGTTGCAGAGTGCGGTATAGACACCTGCTGTGGCTCGGCGGCCATCCGGTAGCTTACCGTCCCATACGGCAGTACCTCCTTGACTCCGGGTCTTGCATACCAGGTTTCCTCCCGAGTCGATAATATTCACTTCCGTGTTATCCATCAGTCCGACAATGCTGATATAGCCGTCGTAGTCAGGTCGTACCGGATTGGGGAAGGCGTAGTTACCGTCCATATCCTCGTGCGGTTCACTCGCATCGCTCATATACGAAGCAATACCTTTATCCGTCCCGACAAACACTTCTCCCGTCTTCGGCAGAATAGCCACTGATTGAATACTATTCGACGGTAACAGGCTGTTCGTTTCTGTAAAATGAGCTACTGTAATGGTGTCGTCTTGAATGAGATATAAACCGGAGTTGGCGGTGCCTATCCACATTCGGTTTCCTCCGTCTACCGCCAAACAGTTAATCTTCTCATCTCCTAACAGATAGTCGCCCAGACCCGTGCCGTCATTGCGTGGAATGATAATTCGCTGGCAGGCATTGGAGGTGAAGAAATCAACCTCTGCCGGGATAACCAAAAGTCCCTGATCCGTACCGATCCAGATACGGTTCTTGCGGTCTTGGGCAAAGCATAGGAAATTAGTAGGAGTAAGAATGTTTCCGTTTTGGTCCACAAAAGTGCTTCGTGCGATACAACGGTCGTCACCGCTTATGGTCGGTGTACCACCGTCGTTCAACAATATAAGACAAGTCTCACCTCGTTGATCCATCATCCATTTCCATTGACTATTGCGTCGATCCGTCCATATACCCGTAGGTGTGGTGAAATTGATACTCTTACCTCCGTTTCGCAACGGTAATCCTTTCCACTGGCCATAAGGTGTCCGGATATGTAACGGATAACCTATGGACGTGCAGTTCAGTACGTATAGGTTTCCTTCCTTATCCAACATCGCTCCTTCGGTACGCGTGTAACCATCCCTCCGGGCTCCTGGACTAGTAGTGCGTAGGGTGCTGTTCACACTGTCGTAATGCTGAACCGCTTTGTAGTCGTCGAACTCAAAAACACCGGTGCCGTAGGTGGCTACGAAGAAATGACCGGCCTTCGTCGAGTCAACGGCATAACTGACAGCATCTAGCATATAGTGTCCCGTAAGGCTGTTGGTATACCATGCCGGAATATGTATCCAGTGAAAACCTACGTAAACACTCAAATTGCCGGCACGATTGAACTGAGTTGCCCAACGTCCTCCCGGAGCCACATAGATCTGATTATGTGCGGCAAATAAACGGTAGCTGTCGTTGCTTCTCGGACCTTCTGGCATGAATGAACTGAAGGCCCCGTCTGCCAACCGTACCAAACCGCTACCCTTACCTCCGAACCAATATTGGTTGTTGCAATAAATGGCATCCTGAACGGTATGGAGCGTGTCGATGATTTGCAATTTGTTGGCGTCCGTTAAAAGAGATAACTGATTCCCTTTCTCCCTGTAGGTCAAGAAACGTCCCTCGCTCACATGGATCCAATTGAGCGAGTCCGGTAAGACTTGCGTCCACTGAACACCGTCACGACGGTAGAGTAGTGAATCTGCAAAAAGCGCATAGATATGTCCCTGATAGACAGCGGCGTGTCGTACCTCCTCGGTAGGAATAGTATCGTATTTCCAGTACGTATAATCTACCAGGTTATCTTTTAGAGCCGCTTTGTATAAGCGGTCGAATGAGAAGGCATACAGCGAGTCTCCTTGTTCTATAATATGCTGAATGGCGATAGAGGCAGCGTCGTTGCCTATGTAATAGGTGTCACTTACTTCTGCTTTCTTGGTGTTGATGGCCAATATGCCAAATTCCATTGCCAGATACGAGTAGCGACTGCCCACGCATATAGCATTGATATCTACAGGCATAGAGCCGGCCTTCATGGAGATATCGGGCATAGGCGTTACTTTGCCGTCATCGCTCAATAAATC
>Ga0256870_1001090_pt1 | contig 11100 bp, 10 predicted proteins | sample RumenRJG_06RNA_FD_186079 | JGI IMG/M metagenome (GOLD analysis project Ga0256870, IMG submission 186079) | Metatranscriptome of bovine rumen microbial communities from Lethbridge, Alberta, Canada - Rumen RJG_06 (Metagenome Metatranscriptome) | ecosystem: Host-associated > Mammals > Digestive...
ATTGCGCATATTAGCGCGTTACAATAAACAGAAATTATGGTAAAACAGTCAATTAGCAAATGTTCGTTCTGCGGACGACCGAAAACTGAAACAGAACTTCTTATCGAAGGACAGGACGCATATATTTGCAATTATTGTATAGAGCAAGCACATCAAATTGTACAGCAGGAAATGGATTTCAGAGGTGAAACCGGTTCCAAGAAAAAATTAGAATTTAATTACAAACCTGCTGATATCAAGAATTATCTGGATCAATATGTTATCGGTCAGGACAATGCGAAGAAATCACTTTGCGTGGCTGTTTACAATCATTATAAACGCCTTAATCAAAAGGTGAAAAATGATGATGTGGAGATTGAAAAATCCAACATCATAATGGTAGGTCAAACCGGTACAGGTAAGACCTTGTTAGCCAAAACAATAGCAAAACTTCTCAACGTGCCGTTTACAATTGTGGATGCCACAGTACTTACCGAAGCCGGATACGTGGGCGAAGACGTAGAAAGTCTTTTAACACGTTTGCTACAGGCATGCGACTACGACGTAGCGATGGCAGAACGCGGAATTGTATTTATCGACGAAATTGATAAAATAGCCCGCAAAGGCGACAATCCGTCAATCACGCGTGACGTATCAGGCGAAGGCGTACAACAAGGTTTGCTAAAAATACTTGAAGGCAGCATCGTAAACGTTCCGCCAAACGGTGGTCGCAAACACCCGGAACAAAGAATGATAGCTGTCAACACCAAAGACATCCTTTTTATATGCGGTGGAGCATTTGACGGTATCGAAAAGAAAATTGCGCAACGTCTTAATACAGAAATCGTTGGATTCAACAACGTACGCGAAACAGGTCAAGTGGACAGAAACAATCTTTTGCAGTACATCACGCCTACCGATTTGAAATCATTCGGACTTATTCCCGAAATCATAGGTCGTCTTCCTGTGTTGACATTTCTTAATCCTTTGGACCGCGAAGCCCTCAGAAATATCCTCACCGAACCCAAAAACGCAATTATCCGTCAGTACAAAAAACTGTTTAAAATGGATGACGTAAAATTGGAGTTTGAACCGGAAGTATTGGATTTCATTGTAGACAAAGCAGTAGAATTCAAACTCGGAGCGCGCGGATTGAGATCTATCTGCGAGGCAATTATGCTTGATGTGATGTACGATTTGCCCTCACAAGGCATCGCTACATTTACAGTGACCCTTGATTATGCAAAACAAAAGCTTGAGAAAGCGGAATATCTCCGTTACGAACAAGTGTAAATTTTTATATTGATCAACTTAATTTAATAGAAATCAATTTATTAGATGGCAGACAACACAAACTTTATCGACTACGTAAAAATTTACGTTCGTTCGGGCAAAGGCGGAGCCGGTAGTGCACACCTCAAGCGCGAAAAATACCGTCCTAAAGCCGGACCTGACGGTGGTGACGGTGGCAAAGGCGGCAGCATTATCGTAAGAGGCAACAAGCAATATTGGACTCTTTTGCATTTGAAATATCAAAAACATATCATAGCCGAAGACGGTGTGGCTGGTATGCGTGATACTTGGAAAGGTAAAGACGGAAAAGATGTAATAATAGAAGTTCCGCTTGGAACAGTAGCCAAAGACGACGAAACCGGCGAAGTACTTTTTGAAATCACAGAAGACGGTCAAAAAGAAATCCTCGCAAAAGGCGGTCGCGGAGGTCTTGGAAACGTACATTTCAAATCCTCTACCAACCAGACACCGCGTTATGCACAGCCCGGCGAAGAATGTCAAGAAGGTTGGAAGATATTGGAACTGAAAGTTTTGGCTGACATCGGATTGGTGGGATTCCCCAACGCCGGCAAGTCAACATTGTTGTCATCAATATCGGCAGCCAGACCCAAAATCGCTGATTATCCTTTTACAACACTTGTTCCTCATTTGGGAATTGTGGATGTTGACAACAAACATACATTTGTAATGGCAGACATCCCCGGAATTATCGAAGGAGCATCAGAAGGCAAAGGCTTGGGATTGAGATTCTTGCGTCATATCGAAAGAAACTCGCTCTTACTTTTTCTAATACCGGCAGACAGCGATGATGTAGCAAAAGATTACGAAGTTCTTCTTGGCGAATTGGCAAAATACAATCCTGAACTTTTGGACAAAAAACGTATTCTCGGTATCTCCAAATGCGATATGGCAGATGAGGAAATCAAAGCCGATATCGAAAAACATTTACCGACCGACGTACCGCATTTTATGTTTTCGTCATTCAGCAAAGAAGGATTGAAAGAATTGGTTTTCGGAATTTGGTCAATTCTCGAAAAAGATTTGCAGGAAGCCGAAGCACAAGCCAAAAAATCAGCTTTCACAACACTTGCCGAAGACGAAGAAAAACCAAGCGTTTGGGACGAAGAAATTTAGAAAAATATTTGCAACTTTTCAAATCATTTGTTATGTTTGCAAACATCTAATCTTTTTATTTAACATTCAACAAAAAAATACAGACCATTATAAATTATGGCAAAAGATAAAAAAGACGCAGCTCCTGTGGATGCTAAAGCAGAAAGGCTAAAAGCCCTTCAACTTACACTTGACAAAATCGACAAAGATTTCGGCAAGGGAACAATCATGAGACTTGGCGAAAAAGTTGCAGAAGATATTCCGTGTATTCCAACCGGATCGTTAGGATTGGATTTTGCAATCGGTATCGGCGGATATCCGCGCGGTCGTGTAATTGAAATTTTCGGACCTGAATCTTCAGGTAAAACAACTCTCGCAATTCACGCAATAGCAGAAGCTCAAAAACTTGGCGGCATTGCTGCAATCATCGACGCCGAACATGCTTTTGACCGTACTTATGCAGAAAATCTTGGTGTTGACGTTTCTCAACTCCTTATTTCTCAGCCGGATTGCGGTGAACAAGCGTTGGAAATTGCTGATTCACTTATCCGTTCTGGTGCGTTGGATATCATCGTAATCGACTCAGTAGCAGCGTTGACTCCTCGTGCAGAAATCGAAGGCGATATGGGTGATTCCAAAATGGGTCTTCAAGCTCGTTTGATGTCACAAGCATTAAGAAAATTAACAGCAAATATTTCAAAAACAAATACTTGTGTAATATTCATCAACCAGTTGCGTGAAAAACTCGGAGTGATGTTCGGTAATCCGGAAACCACTACCGGTGGTAACGCCCTCAAGTTCTATTCATCATTGCGTCTTGATGTTCGCAGAATAGGTCAGATAAAAGACGGCGACGATGTAATTGGTGGTCGTGTAAAAGTAAAAGTTGTAAAAAACAAAGTTGCACCTCCATTCAAGAAAGCAGAATTTGATTTGATGTTCGGAACCGGTATTTCATTTGTCGGAGAACTTGTTGACACCGCTGTTGATTTGGAAATTGTAAAGAAAAGCGGTTCGTGGTTTAGCTACGGCGACAGCAAACTTGGTCAGGGACGTGACGCTGTTCTCAATCTTCTTACTGAAAACAAGGAACTTGCTGCCGAAATCGAATCAAAAGTAAGAACACAAATGAAAGGTGAATCTTATTCTGCCGATATGGCTCCTGAAGAAAGGGTAGAAGATCCTGAGCAGGAACAGCAACCGGAAGAATAATAAAGATTTTTTGACAATAATTTTTAACAAAAGGGCTGTTAATCTCGAAAAAAGAGGTTGACAGCCGTTTTGATATTTTTATAAAAATTTGTTACATAGAAAAAACAGAACAATATGATTATAATAGGAATAGCAGGTGGCACAGGTTCAGGCAAGACCACCGTAGTAAGAAAAATAGCAGAAACACTTCCTCCTGATAATGTTGCAGTAATTCCTTTGGATTCTTATTATAACCAAACCGATGAACTTACACCGGAGCAGCGCAGACAAATCAATTTCGACCATCCGGATGCTTTTGATTGGGATTTGCTTTTTGAACATATCAAACAGTTGAGAGAAGGCAAAGCTGTGGAGCAGCCTACATATTCTTACGTGATTTCCAACCGTTTGAAAGAAACAATTCATGTAGAGCCAAAGCCTGTGATGATAATCGAAGGCATTATGACTTTGATAAAGAAGAATTTGCGCGACCTCATGGATTTGAAAATATTTGTAGATACCGATTCTGACGAGCGTCTTATCCGAATCATTAAGAGAGATGTTTTGGAGCGCGGCAGAACAGCAGAAATGGTTATGGATCGTTATGTCAAAATTTTGAAACCGATGCATTTGGAATTTATCGAGCCTACAAAACGCTATGCCGATGTTATAATTCCTCAGGGTGGCGACAACGTAACCGGTATTTCAATTATAAAAAAATACATCCAGCACGTTGTAAGCAAATAGTATAAAAATTCCCTTTGATAGGGTAGGAGTGCAGCGTGCCAATATTTTATACGTGAAATACGTATTTTCTTTCAAAAAGGGTAAAATTAACTATTAGCTTATATTGTGACTTTTATTTAAAATATATTTCAAGTTGAGTTTGTTTTTAAATAAAAAAACATGGATAATTTTGTCCTTTGAAAAAACACTTAATGAATTAGTCTAATTAAAAAAGATAAACGGAATGAAAAAACTTCTTACCTTTTCGATGATTGCTCTTTCATCATTATTTGCTAACGCTCAAACAGAGTGCGATGTTAACTATTCAGTTTACAAAGAATTTCTTAATGTAGAATCTTACAAAAACGCTTTGCCTAAGTATCGTGAAGTTTTCAACAGCTGTCCGCAATACAACAAAGTGGTTTACATCGATGGCATCAAGATTTACAAAGGAATGATTTCTCAGACACAAAATGTTGCTGAAATTAATGCTTACGTAGATACTTTGAAAATGATTTACAGCAAGAGAATCGAAAACTACGGAGAAGCTTCTTCAGTTCTTGCACGTTGTGGTCTTGACGTTATGAAATTGCGTAAAAGCGATACAGCTTACGTTGAAGCTTACCACATCCTTGCTCAGTCAGTAGCAGCCGATCCTGCAAATCCTGATATGAGCGGTGTTTCTGCTTATTTCCAACTCGCTGTAAATCTTGTTGCTAAAAACAAAATTTCAAACGACGAATTTTTTGCAGCAATTGTTCCTACTTCAATCGCTGTTAAGAAAAATGTTGCTACAAACGACGCAAAATACAAACAACAAGCAGAGAAAATCTTCTCTACATTGTCTACAAATATGTCAAAATTGCCAGCTCAGCAAAGTGATTTCGACAGACTTTTTGATGAAAAATACAAAGTTTCTAACGATATAGCTGAAGCTGCTGTGATGTCAGAAACGATGTCGATGTTGGGTTGTGAAGGTAGCGGTCTTTTCGCTCAAACTGCTGAAAAACTTTACTCTTCTAATCCAAGTTCTGCTGCTGCTGCATCTATCGCAAGATACAATCGCAAAATAAAAGATTACGAAAAAGCTGCTCAATATTATGGTGAAGCTATCGAAAGAGAATCTGATAACGTAAAAAAATCAGTTTACCTTTACGAAGCATCTACAGTAGCTAATTTCCGTAAAAAATATTCAGAAGCAGTATCGCTCGCAAAGAAATCAGCACAAGCAAATCCTTCAAACGGTGCTCCTTACTTGTTTATCGGTGCAATCTACGGTTCTAATGCAAATCTCTGTTCTACAGATGCTTTTGTAAGAAGAGAAATTTATTGGATTGCTGCTGACTACGTAATCAAAGCAAAAAATACAGATCCTTCGTTGGAAGCTGATGCAAACTCATTGTTGAAAAAATTCTCAGCATTGTTTCCAAACAAAGAAGATGCTTTCATGCATTCAGTAAAACCCGGCGATGTTGTTCGTATCAATGCATTCGATAGCGAGGTTACAACTGCAAGATTCTAAGCATCTTGATAAAATTAAATTTTTTTGAAAAAAGTTTGAAAAAAATTTGGAAGTAATAAAAATCTGCTCTATATTTGTTGCAGAGAAAAACATAACAACGCAGTGATGCGTAGATTTTCTTTTCAAGCTGTGGATATTGTTAAAAAAATGCAGCTTGGATGTAAAGACTAAAATTGTTTTCATATCTTGTTTGATTTTAAGTGTTATTTTTTTTGAAAAAAGTCCGGAATTTATGTTTACCGGACTTTTTTAATTTTTAAGAGCACCTAAATTTTCAAACACATTTTCAAAAATTAAAAAAAAATAATAATTTTCAAGTATGTATACAGAAAAAGATATCAAGTATTTCGCTGAACGCGGAATCAAAACAGAAGAAATTGATCGTCAGTTGGAATTTTACAAGAAAGGTTTTCCTTACTTGCAATTGGTGAGACCGGCTACTGCAAATGATGGTATCAGATGTCTGACAGACGAGGAAATCACAAAATATTCGCAAAAATATTCCAATGAAGCTGAGCAGATGAGCATTGTAAAATTTGTTCCTGCTTCGGGTGCTGCTTCGAGGATGTTTAAAGATCTTTTTGTTTTTGTTTCCGAATACAATGGAAGTGCGGAATCCAAACAGAAATTTTTTGACATCAATTCTGCTGCACGCAAATTTGTTGATAATATTGATCGATTTGCATTTTATGACAATCTTCAGAAAATTGTTTATGGCAAATACGGGATGTCTGTAAAAGAGATGTTACAGGATCACAAACCAAAAGAGTTGGTTGCCAGCGTTATTTCAAAAGATGGTTTGAATTATGGTAATCTTCCTAAAGGTTTGATTGAATTTCACCGTTATAAAAATACTTCAAGAACTCCGGTAGAAGAACATATCGCCGAAGGAATTCAATATGCAAAATCCGGTAAGGACGTGAAAATCCATTTCACTGTTTCGCCTGAGCATTTGGGTTTCTTTACAGCTTTTGTTGATAAAGCCCGTGTATTTTTTGAGGAAAAATATGATTGTAAACTTGATATAGGTTTTTCTACACAGAAAGCTTTTACTGATACTATTTCTGTAGACGACAACAACGAAATTTTCCGCAACGATGACGGTACTCCTTTGTTCCGTCCTGCCGGTCACGGCTCTCTTATTGAGAATCTTAACGATATCGATGCGCGTTTGGTTTTTATCAAAACTATCGATAATGTTGTTCCGGATTCAAGAAAAGAAGCTACTATAAGATACAAAACTGCTTTGGCGGGATATCTTCTTAAAACAAAAGAGAATATTGCTGATTATATCAAGTTGTTGGAAAACAATCCTACAACAAAACAGCTTGACGAGGCTTATGTTTTCATAAGTAAAAAGCTTTGCACCGAATTTCCTGAGTCATTCTTGAGTCTTTCAGACCCTGAGAAAGCTAAATTGTTGGTTGCAAAACTAAGACGTCCGTTGAGAGTTTGCGGTATGGTGAAAAACGAAGGAGAACCGGGCGGCGGTCCTTTCTGGGCTAAAAATTCTGACGGTACTACTTCGCTTCAGATTGTAGAATCATCTCAAATTGATAAGGATAATCCTGAAAGTCAAGCGATTGTAGCTAAAGCAACACACTTCAATCCTGTTGATTTGGTTTGTGACCTTACCGATGTGGATGGTAAGAAATTTGATTTGAGAAAATATACTGATCCTCTTACAGGCTTTATTTCTCACAAGTCTAAGAACGGTAAAAACCTTAAATCTATTGAGCGTCCGGGACTTTGGAACGGTGCGATGTCTGATTGGAACACTATTTTTGTAGAAGTTCCTATTGAAACATTCAGTCCGGTAAAAACAGTACTTGACCTTTTAAGAGAACAACATCAAAATTAAAATATTCTAAATCCGTATGACTGACTTTTGATTGTTTTTCAGCAAAAGTCAGCCATTTTTTATTTAATTATTCAACATGTCGTTAGTCTTAAAAAACGGAATTTATATCAATTATGCAACTTTAGAATTTGTAAAGAAAGATATCATAGTTGATGAGCAAAAAGATACACTTACATTTGTAGAGCCTGATACATATCATGCAGTAGTGGGTGATCAAGTTGCTGATTGTAGTGGTCGTTACATCATGCATTCGTTTGGAGATGCATATATGCGTCCCGGATTGTCGCTTGCTCCAAAGGCAAATGTTTTTACAAAGCGACAGTCAACATATTTCCGTTATGTCAGCGACATCCTTTGGAAGATTGATAAATGTCTTGACAAGGATCTTGTTTATGCTTCGGCGTTGTATTCCGCTATTATTGCAGCCCAAAACGGTACAACATTCGCTATTTGTCGCAACGAAAGTTCCCTTTTTATCGAAAACTCTTTGTCGCTGGTGGCGAGCGCTTTCGATAAAGTTGGTATCAGTACATTGCAAAGTTATGCCGCATGTGAGGCCAACGGATATGCTGTAGCTGAAAAAGCCGTAGACGAGAATGCCGAATTTATCGAATCGCATCAGGGATTGATGGGTATTGCCGCCTCTTATCTTGCAAGTAATGAATTGTTGAGAAAAGTGGCTGATATTTGTAAAGAAAAAAATGTCGGTGTACTTGTAAACGCAGCTGAAGACAATATCGATCAGGTAAATACAATGCGTGATTATCGTAGAACAGCGGTTTTGAGGTTTTATGAATTGGGAATTATGGACAAATCAGCCACAATTCTTGCAAATTGCAACGCTATTACCGACGATGAACGCGATTATATTAAAAACAAACCGGCTTGGCTTGCTCATAATCCTTGCGGTAATTTTCAACGCGGTATCAAGCCTTTTAATTCTATTTGGCTTGACAACAATATCATGCTTGGTTCTGATTTTACTAATTGTAGTATGCCGGAAGCTTTGTCGCATGCATATTTTGAGTCGTTGGGTACGGATTACGAATCTTCTCTTACTAATGCTTACAACAGACTTATTGCTATACATAGATATTTAAAATTAAACAACTTTAAAGGCGATGGCGAGAACAATCTCATTGTTTTTGAGAACAACTCACCGTTTGAATTGAATTCTGATACGCTTATTAAACATATTGTTTATAACCGTAGCGTTTTTGACATCAAATTAGTAATTGCAAAAGGTAAAATAATTGCGAAAAATGGTCATACTACTTTGGTTGACGAGCGTGAGGCATTCAAATACATCGCTGAGCAGGCAAAACGTATTACCTGCTAAATTTTAGGAAACTTATGGCTAATTTCTTTTTTAAAATATTATCCGGGTTTTACAGGATTGGAACATCGTTCAGAAATTTTTTGTACGATAACCATATTCTGAGTTCTCACGAGTTTTTTACTCCGGTGATTTCTGTGGGTAACATCACAGTGGGCGGTACTGGCAAAACTCCTCATACTGAGTATATTGTGGATATGCTCAAAGATGATTTCAAAGTAACGATACTCAGTCGTGGTTACAAACGTAAAACTCACGGATATCTGAAAGCTGATGAAAATTCTACTGTGGCTCAAATCGGTGACGAACCAAAACAGATGTACCGCAAATTTCATGGTAAGGTTGACATGGTAGTTGACGAAGACAGAGTTCACGGAATAAAAAAAATAATTCAAGAAAAAGCTGATAAACAAATAGTTGTACTTGATGATGCGTATCAGCACCGTAGTGTGGTGCCAAGAGTAAATATTTTGCTGATTGACTACAATCGTCCGGTACACGAAGACAATATGTTGCCTTACGGGCGGCTTCGGGAATCAGTAAAAGGAGTTTCAAGGGCTAACATCGTTGTTATTACAAAATGTCCGGACGATGTAAAACCGGTAGACCGCAGAATTCTTGCTAAAAATATTGGACTTTTGCCATGTCAGTCTATTTATTTTACAAAAATGAAATACTTGAATTTAACGAAAGTATTTCAAGAGGCTGTAGACGAACCGGTTGTTACAAGAAATACACAAATATTGTTGATTACCGGTATCGCAACTACCAATCAGCTTGAGGATTACGTAAAAAAAACATATTCAGAAAATATTACGCATGTTAAATTTCAAGATCATCATAATTTCAAGAAGAAAGATATTTTGAAAATAACAGAAAATTTTACTAACTTGAGCGGCGAAGACAGAATCATAATTACAACGGAGAAAGATTCGGTTAGATTGATGGAACTTGATTTCCATCAGGAACTTAAAAAACACATGTATTATCTCCCGATAAAAGTGGATTTTGTTTTCAACGATCAGGACGAACTTAAAAAACAAATATTAGATTATGTTGCAAAAGATAAAACAAACTACAGACTTCATACAACAGTGCGTCAATTTTGAACCAGAAGTCGGAATTATATTAGGTACAGGTCTCGGAAACCTTGTTAGTGATATTGAAATCGTAAAAACAGTACCATATTCAGAAATTCCAAATTTCCCTGTTTCTACGGTTCAGGGACACAAAGGACAGTTGGTTTTCGGATTTTTGGGTGGTAGAAAAGTTGTAGCAATGCAAGGACGTTTTCATTATTATGAAGGCTATACTATGCAGCAGGTAACATTTCCTGTACGTGTAATGCAGCAACTCGGTATCAAATTGCTTATCGTTTCCAATGCTTCGGGCGGAATGAATACATCGTTCCAAGTAGGTGATATTATGGTTATTACAGATCATATCAATCATTTTGGAACCAATCCGTTAATTGGTCAAAATATCGATGAACTTGGTCCGCGTTTCCCTGAGATGTCAGAGGCATACGATCACAGATATGTAAAAAAAGCGTTTGAAATTGCAGAACGCAACAACATCCATCTTCAAAAAGGTGTTTATATCGGTGTTACAGGTCCGACATTTGAAACCCCGGCAGAATATAGATTTTTCAAAATTGCCGGAGCAGATGCTGTTGGTATGAGTACTGTACCGGAAGTAATTGTTGCTCGACACATGGGTTTGCCTGTTTTCGGTCTTTCTGTTATTACAGACATGGGTATCGGTGTTATTGAAAAACCTACTCATGAAGAAGTTCAGAAAGCAGCGGCAGCCGCAGAACCTCGTATGACTACAATTGTGAAGGAACTCGTAAAAGAATACGACAGATTCTAATTTTTAGAATTTTAATTTCGTGAGGAAGAATTTTTTGCGGATTTTAACATCCATAAAAAATTCTTCCTTTTTTTATTTGAAAAATTATCGCCAAATCAAAACAGGATGTAGTTATCTTACATGGATTTTTATTTTACAATTTTTCTATTGTTTCCGCATCAAGATTAGTTGCGGCGGCTATTTGCTCAATAGTCATTACACCCATTG
>Ga0256870_1001099_pt1 | contig 11063 bp, 22 predicted proteins | sample RumenRJG_06RNA_FD_186079 | JGI IMG/M metagenome (GOLD analysis project Ga0256870, IMG submission 186079) | Metatranscriptome of bovine rumen microbial communities from Lethbridge, Alberta, Canada - Rumen RJG_06 (Metagenome Metatranscriptome) | ecosystem: Host-associated > Mammals > Digestive...
ACTAAGATAAGAATAGTAGAAACAACGTGCGTAAGTCCTTAGGACACACACGGGAATGTGTACAGTCACCGCTTGTCGGACTTTGTAAAAAAGTGCGAAAAGGAGGCGACTTTTTTTATGGCAACTCAGGTAATGAGAATCACTCTGAAGGCATATGATCACGAGCTTGTAGATGCATCTGCCAAGAAAATCATCGAGACTGTAAAGAAGAATGGAGCACAGGTGAGTGGACCGGTACCACTTCCTACTAAGAAGGAAGTAATTACTATCCTTCGTGCTGTACATAAGTACAAGGACTCCAGAGAGCAGTTCGAGCAGAGAACTCATAAGAGACTGATCGATATCCTGACACCGACTCAGAAGACTGTTGACGCACTGTCACGTCTTGAGATGCCGGCAGGTGTATATATCGACATCAAGATGAAGAATAAGTAATTCATCTGGTGAACAACTAGTATGAACGCATAAGCGTTCCGCTGTAGGAGGTAAACATGAAGAAAGCAATTTTAGCAACAAAAGTCGGAATGACTCAGATCTTCAATGCTGAAGGCGAGCTTGTACCAGTTACTGTACTCGAGGCAGGTCCTTGTGTAGTGACACAGATCAAGACTGTTGAGAACGACGGTTACGAGGCTGTACAGGTTGGTTTCGGTGACAAGAAGGTTCGTGTCGTTGAGAAGGACGCAAACGGTAAGAAGAGCATCGCTCATCGCCACGGCGTTAACAAGGCACAGAAGGGTCACTTTGACAAGGCTGGCACAGATGCTAAGCGCTATGTCAGAGAGTTCCGTTTTGAGAATACAGCTGACTATCAGTTAGCTCAGGAGATCAAGGCAGATATCTTCGCTGAGGGCGATAAGGTTGATGCAACAGCTATCTCCAAGGGTAAGGGATTCCAGGGTGCTATCAAGAGATTAGGACAGCACAGAGGACCTATGGCTCACGGTTCTAAGTTCCATCGTCATCAGGGTTCTAACGGTTCTTGCTCTACACCAAGCCGTGTATTTAAGGGTAAGGGAATGCCTGGTCATATGGGTTCCGTTCGTGTTACAACACAGAACCTTGAGATCGTTAAGGTAGACGTTGAGAACAATCTTCTGTTAGTTAAGGGTTCTGTTCCAGGACCTAAGAAGTCCTTAGTAACTGTTAAGGAAACAACAAAGAGATAATCAGACGATAGGAAAGGAGGAACTTTAGGATGGCTAAAGTATCCGTATTCAATATGGACGGCAAAGAAGTCGATACAATCGAGCTTAACGATGCCGTATTCGGAGTAGAAGTTAACGAGCATTTAGTTCATATGGCTGTTCTGCAGCAGCTGGCTAACAAGCGTCAGGGCACACAGAAGGCTAAGACACGTTCCGAGGTTTCCGGAGGCGGTAGAAAGCCTTGGAGACAGAAGGGAACCGGTCATGCACGACAGGGTTCAACCCGTGCTCCACAGTGGACAGGCGGCGGAATGGTATTCGCTCCGGTTCCAAGAGATTATTCCTTCAAGATCAACAAGAAGGAGAAGCAGGCAGCTATGAAGTCTGCACTTACAGATCGCGTAAATGATCAGAAGCTTATCGTATTAGACGAGCTTAAGATGGACGAGATCAAGACTAAGACATTCGTAAACGTTCTTAACAACCTTAAGGTTGAGAAGGCTCTTGTGGTTCTTCCAGAGGTTGATGAGAAGGTTATGGCTTCCGCTAAGAATGTTAAGTCTGTAAAGGCTACTCAGACAGGCGCATTAAGCGTTTACGATATTCTGAAGTACAATACAGTTGTCCTTACTAAGGATGCTGTTAAGAAGATTGAGGAGGTATATGCATAATGGCTACACTTAATTATTATGATGTTGTCCTTGAGCCAGTAGTTACAGAGAAATCTATGACTGCTATGGCTGAGCGTAAGTACACCTTCCTTGTACATACAGACGCTAACAAGTTCCAGATCAAGAACGCTGTTGAGAAGATGTTCGACGGTGTTAAGGTTGCGAAGGTTAACACAATGAACAGCCAGGGTAAGAACAAGCGTCGCGGAGCTGTTGTTGGTAAGACTGCAGCAACTAAGAAGGCTATTGTTCAGCTTACAGAGGATTCAAAGGACATCGAGATCTTCTCCGGACTTTAATCCCATAGTTTAGTACCGGCTTCGGCCGGGAAGATATTATGCACGAACAACGCGTGCGATAACAAACAGTTGAAAGGAGAATGAAATGGGCATTAAGACATATAACCCATATACACCTTCCAGAAGAAACATGACAGGTTCTGATTTCTCTGAGATCACAAAGACAACACCTGAGAAGTCCCTTCTGGATTCCAAGAAGAAGAACGCTGGTCGTAACAACCAGGGTAAGATCACAGTTCGTCACCAGGGTGGCGGAAATCGTCAGAAGTACAGAATTATCGATTTCAAGCGTAGAAAAGACGATATCCCAGCTAAGGTTATCGGTATCGAGTACGATCCGAACCGTACAGCTAACATCGCTCTTATCGTTTACGCTGATGGTCAGAAGGCATACATCTTAGCTCCTCAGGGATTAACTGATGGCATGACTGTTATGAACGGTGCAAATGCCGAGGTTCGTGTTGGTAACTGCTTACCACTGGCTAACATCCCTGTTGGTACTATGATTCACAATATTGAGTTATACCCTGGTAAGGGTGGCCAGATGGTTCGTGCAGCTGGTAACAGTGCACAGCTTATGGCTAAGGAAGGTAAGTATGCTACTCTTCGTCTCCCATCTGGTGAGATGAGAATGGTATCTCTTGAGTGTAGAGCTAGTATCGGAATCATCGGTAATGGTGATCACAGCCTTGTTAAGATTGGTAAGGCTGGACGTAAGCGCCATATGGGTATCCGTCCTACTGTTCGCGGTTCAGTTATGAACCCTAACGACCATCCACACGGAGGTGGAGAAGGTAAGGCACCAGTTGGTCGCCCAGGCCCTTGCACACCTTGGGGTAAGCCTGCTCTTGGTCTTAAGACAAGAAAGAAGCATAAGGCTTCCAACAAGTTGATCGTTCGTAGAAGAAACGGTAAGGGATTAAAGTAAGGAGGAATTTATGGCACGTTCACTTAAAAAAGGACCATTCGCTGATGAGAGTTTATTAAAGAAGATCGACGCTATGAACGCTTCTGGTGATCAGTCTGTTATCAAGACATGGTCCCGCCGTTCTACGATCTTCCCTCAGTTCGTCGGACACACAATTGCTGTTCATGACGGAAGAAAGCATGTACCAGTTTATGTAACAGAAGACATGGTTGGTCACAAGCTTGGCGAGTTCGTTGCTACACGTACATATCGTGGTCATGGCAAGGACGAGAAGAAGACCGGATCTAGGTAATTGTAATCGATAAGTCGAAAGGAGGATTTCATCATGGCTAAGGGACATAGAACCCAAATTAAGCGTGAGAGAAATGAACAGAAAGATTTAAGACCATCTGCGAAGCTGTCATTCGCTAGAATGTCAGTACAGAAGGCTTGCTTTGTTTTAGATGCAATCCGCGGAAAGGATGTCCAGACAGCACTTGCTACTGTTATGTATAATCCAAGATACGCATCCAGCGTTGTAGAGAAGTTATTAAAGTCTGCTATCGCTAATGCAGAGAACAATAACGGACTTAAGGCAGAGAACCTGTACGTGGCAGAGTGCTACGCTAACAAGGGACCTACAATGAAGCGCATTCATCCTAGAGCACAGGGTCGTGCTTACAGGATCGAGAAGAGAATGAGTCACATCACCATCGTTCTGGATGAGAAGTAAGAAGGAGGACTAACATGGGACAGAAAGTTAATCCGCATGGATTAAGAGTCGGCGTCATCAAGGACTGGGAGTCCAAGTGGTACGCTGAGGATGAGTTTGCAGATTTTCTTGTTGAAGACAATAAGATCCGTACATTCCTTAAGAAGAAGCTTTATGCTGCAGGAGTTTCCAAGATCGAGATCGAGAGAGCTTCTGATCGTGTAAAGGTTATCGTATATACTGCTAAGCCAGGTGTTGTAATCGGTAAGGGCGGCGCTGAGATCGAGAAGGTTAAGGAGCAGCTTCAGAAGCTTACAGACAAGAAGCTTGTAGTAGATATCAAAGAAGTTAAGCGCCCGGATAAGGATGCTCAGCTCGTTGCAGAGAACATTGCTTCTCAGCTTGAGAACCGTGTATCTTTCCGTCGTGCAATGAAGTCCTGCATCGGTCGTTCTATGAAGACCGGTATCCAGGGTATTAAGACAACCTGTTCTGGTCGTCTTGGTGGAGCTGATATCGCTCGTAGCGAGAGCTACAACGAAGGTACAATCCCACTTCAGACAATCCGTGCTGACATCGACTACGGATTCGCTGAGGCTGACACAACCTACGGTAAGGTTGGTGTTAAGGTTTGGATCTACAAGGGCGAAGTTCTCCCTTCCAAGAAGAATCGTGAAGAAGGAGGTAACCGCTAATGTTAATGCCAAAGAGAGTAAAGCATCGTAAGCAGTTCCGTGGATCTCTTGCCGGAAAGGCAATGCGCGGCAACAAGGTTACACAGGGTGAGTACGGTATCGTTTCACTTGATCCATGCTGGATCAAGTCTAACCAGATCGAGGCAGCCCGAGTTGCTATGACACGTTACGTAAAGCGTGGTGGTAAAGTATTTATTAAGATTTTCCCAGATCATCCAGTATCAGCTAAGCCAGCCGAGACTCGAATGGGTTCCGGAAAAGGCGCCCTGGATTATTGGGTAGCAGTTGTTAAGCCGGGTCGTGTTCTCTTCGAGATCTCCGGTGTTCCTGAAGATGTTGCAAGAGAGGCATTACGTCTTGCTTCTCACAAGCTTCCTTGCCGATGCAAGATCGTCGCACGTGAAGGTAAAGAAGGCGGTGAACTGAATGAAGACTAAGGATTTTGTTGAAGAATTAAAGGGTCAGTCTGTAGACGAGCTTAACGCTAAGCTTGTAGACGCAAAGAAAGAACTTTTCAATTTAAGATTCCAGAATGCTACAAATCAGCTGGAGAATACCGGCCGTATCCGCGAGGTTCGTCATAACATCGCCCGCATTCAGACTATTATTGCACAGAAGAACAATCAGTAACGAATCTTGTATTGAGAAAGGAGACAAACCGTGGAAGAAAGAAATCTGAGAAAGACACGTACCGGTGTTGTTGTCAGTGACAAGATGGATAAGACCATCGTTGTAGCGGTAAGAGATAATGTAAGACATCCTCTTTATGGCAAGATCGTAAAGAGAACCTATAAGCTTAAGGCTCATGATGAGTTAAACGATGCACATGAGGGCGATACCGTACGCGTTATGGAGACAAGACCTCTGTCTAAGGACAAGCGTTGGAGACTCGTTGAAGTCATCGAGAGAGCTAAATAATTAGAAGGAGGCTGCATAATGGTACAGCAGGAAAGCAGGTTAAAGGTTGCCGATAATACCGGCGCTAAAGAGCTCCTCTGCATCCGTGTCATGGGCGGATCCACTAGGAGATATGCAAACATCGGCGATATTATCGTTGCCAGCGTTAAGGATGCAACACCAGGCGGAGTTGTTAAGAAGGGTGACGTTGTTAAGGCCGTTGTTGTTCGTACAGTCAAGGGCGCACATCGTAAGGATGGTTCCTACATCAAGTTCGATGAGAACGCTGCAGTAATCATCAAAGATGATAAGACTCCTAAGGGAACCCGTATTTTCGGACCGGTAGCTAGAGAGCTTCGTGACAAGCAGTTCATGAAGATCGTATCTCTCGCTCCGGAGACATTATAAGGAGGAAGACCGATGGCAACACTTAAGATTAAAAAGGGCGATACAGTCCGTGTCATTGCTGGAGCTGACAAGAACAACGAAGGCAAGGTCATCGCTGTAGACCCAAAGAAGAATACAGTAACTGTTGAGGGCGTTAACATGGTCAAGAAGCATGTTAAGCCTTCTATGAGCAACCAGGCTGGCGGAATTGTTGAGCAGGAAGCTCCAATCGCAATCAGCAATGTAATGCTCTTAGTTGACGGCAAGACAACACGTGTCGGTTTCAAAATCGAGGACGGCAAGAAGGTTCGTTTTGCTAAGACTACCGGCAAGACAATCGACTAAGTAGAAGGAGGCAATTCACTTGAGTAGATTAAGAGAACAGTATCAGAATGAAATCGCTTCCGCTATGACATCTAAGTTCGGCTACAAGAACGAAATGGAAATTCCAAAGCTTGTTAAGATTGTTGTTAACATGGGTGTCGGTGAAGCAAAAGAGAATCAGAAGCTTTTAGACTCTGCAATCGCAGATATGGAAGCAATTACAGGCCAGAAGGCAGTTATCACAAGAGCTAAGAATTCCGTAGCGAACTTCAAGATCCGTGAGGGTATGGGAATCGGCTGCAAGACCACATTACGTGGAGAGAAGATGTATGAGTTCTTAGATCGTCTGGTTAACTTATCCCTTCCACGTGTACGTGACTTCCGTGGAGTTAGCGCTAACTCTTTCGACGGTAGAGGAAACTACGCTCTTGGTATCAAGGAGCAGATCATCTTCCCTGAGATCGAGTATGATAAGGTTGACAAGGTAAGAGGAATGGACATCATTTTTGTTACCACAGCGAATACTGATGAGGAAGCAAGAGAGTTACTTCGTCTTTTCGGTATGCCTTTTGCTAAGTAATTAGGAGGAATAATACATGGCTAAAGCATCTATGAAAATCAAGCAGCAGCGTAAGCCTAAGTTCTCAACAAGAGCTTACACACGTTGTAGAATTTGCGGTCGTCCGCATTCTGTACTTCGTAAGTATGGCATTTGCAGAGTCTGCTTCCGTGAGCTTGCTTACAAGGGTGAGATTCCAGGTGTTCGTAAGGCATCTTGGTAAGATAGCAGGTAACGCAGGTTAGGTAGATTAAAATGGAGGAAAACATATCATGACAATGAGTGATCCTATCGCAGATATGCTTACAAGAATTCGTAATGCCAATACTGCTAAACATGATACAGTAGACATCCCATCATCAAAGATCAAGGTTGCTATCGCAAACATCCTTGTAGATGAGGGATACATTGAGAAGTATGAGCTGGTTGAGGAAGGTAACTTCAAGACAATCCGTGTATCTATGAAGTACACCGGAACAAAGAAGGACCGTATCATCACCGGTATCAAGAGAATCTCTAAGCCAGGTCTTAGAATCTATGCAGGTAAGGAAGATATCCCTTCTGTATTAGGCGGCTTAGGAATTGCTATTCTGTCTACAAACAAGGGCATCATCACTGACAAGCAGGCTCGTAAGGAAGCTGTTGGTGGCGAAGTATTAGCATTCGTTTGGTAAGCAAACATCTATATATTTAACTAAGAACACTACAAGTATAAACCGGCTACAGAAGCCGGACATACAACTATAGGAGGTACGGGCATGTCACGTATTGGAAGAATGCCAATCGCAATTCCTGCAGGTGTAACTGTAGAGGTTGCAGAAAATAATCTTGTGACTGTAAAAGGTCCGAAGGGAACATTACAGAAGACTCTTCCACAGGAGATGGAAATCAAGGTTGAGGGCTCTGAAGTTCTCGTTACAAGACCAAATGATTTAAAGAAGATGAAGTCCCTTCACGGTTTAACCAGAACTCTTGTTAATAACATGGTTGTTGGTGTTACCGATGGTTATGAGAAGAAGCTTGAGATCAACGGTGTTGGTTACAGAGCTGAGAAGAAGGGTAACGTTCTTACACTTCACCTTGGATACTCTCATCCGGTTGAGATGACAGATCCAGAGGGTATCGAGTCTGTATTAGACGGTAACAACATTTCCGTTAAGGGTATCGATAAAGAAAAGGTCGGCCAGTTCGCAGCTGAGATCCGTGATAAGAGAAGACCTGAGCCTTATAAGGGTAAGGGAATCAAGTATGCGGATGAGACTATTCGTCGTAAGGTCGGCAAGACCGGTAAGAAATAAGTAAAGGAGTGATAAATCATGGTAAGTAAGAAATCAAGAGCACTCGTACGTACTACGAAGCACAGAAGACTTCGTCATACTCTTTCCGGCACTGCTGAAAGACCTCGTATGTCTGTGTTCCGCAGCAATAACCATATGTACGTTCAGATTATCAATGATACAGAGGCTAAGACTCTCGTATCTGCTTCCACTTTAGAGCAGGAAGTAAGCGCTGACCTGAAGAAGACAAATGATGTTGAAGCAGCTAAGAAGCTCGGTGCTGTTATTGCAAAGCGTGCTATGGATGCTGACATCAAGCAGGTAGTCTTCGATCGAGGCGGTTACGTTTACGCTGGTAAGGTACAGGCACTGGCTGAGGCAGCTAGAGAAGCCGGATTAGATTTTTAAGGAGGAAGCAATAGATGAAGCGTGAAATCATTGACGTAAGTCAGATGGAATTAGAAGAAAATGTTGTTTCCATCAAGCGAGTTACTAAGGTAGTTAAGGGTGGACGTAACATGCGTTTCACCGCTCTGGTTGTTGTAGGTGACAAGCAGGGTCACGTTGGTGCTGGCCTTGGTAAGGCATCTGAGGTACCTGAGGCTATCCGTAAGGGTAAGGAAGATGCAATCAAGAACATGATCACCATCAAGTTAGATGATCATCATTCTATTACACACGATATTATGGGCAAGCACACTGGTGCTTCTGTACTTCTTAAGAAGGCTCCAGAAGGAACTGGTATTATCGCTGGTGGTCCTGCTCGTTCTGTCTGCGAGATCGCAGGTATCCAGAACATTCGTACCAAGTCTCTGGGATCTTCCAATAAGCAGAATGTAGTTCTTGCTACAATCAATGCTTTAAGCCAGCTGAAGTCCCCGGAAGAGGTGGCTAAGCTTCGCGGTAAGTCCGTAGAAGACATTCTGGCATAAGGAGGAACGAAAAAATGGCAGACAAGGTAAAAGTAACACTCGTGAAGTCTACAATCGGTGCTGTTCCTAAGAACAGAAAGATCGTAGAGGCACTTGGCCTTCGTAAGATTGGCCATTCTGTTGAACTTCCAAACAATGCCGCTACAAAGGGTATGGTTCAGAAGGTTCAGCATTTAGTAAAAGTAGAAGAGATCTAAAATTACAGATAGGAGGTGCCACTCATGGATTTATCCAACTTAAAGCCAGCTGAAGGTTCTAAGCAGAGCAATAACTTCAGACGTGGACGTGGACACGGTTCAGGAAACGGCAAGACAGCAGGTAAGGGCCAGAAGGGTCAGAAGGCTCGTTCCGGCGGCGGAGTAAGACTTGGATTCGAAGGTGGACAGATGCCACTTTTCCGTCGTCTTCCTAAGAGAGGCTTCAAGAATATCAACACAAAGAACATCATCGCAATCAACATTTCCGAGTTAGAGCGTTTCGAGGATGGTGCTGATGTAACAGTTGAGACTCTGTTAGAGAACGGTGTAATCAAGAAGACTGGTGATGGCGTTAAGATCCTTGGTAACGGTGAGCTTACAAAGAAGCTTAACGTTAAGGTAAATGCTTTCAGCGCTAGTGCTAAGGAGAAGATCGAGGCCTTAGGTGGAAAAGCTGAGGTGATCTAATGCTGACTACTCTTCGTAATGCATTCAAGATTAAAGACATTCGTAAGCGTTTATTCTTCACATTTTTGATGTTGATCGTTGTGCGAATTGGATCACAGCTCCCGGTTCCGGGAGTGGATCCAGAAGTCTTCAAGAAGTTATTCGGTAATGCCGGAGATTCATTGAATTTCTTTAACGCAATTACCGGTGGCTCCTTTGAGAAAATGTCCATTTTTGCATTGAGTATCACACCATATATTACATCTTCCATCATTATCCAGCTCCTTACGATCTCTTTCCCTAAGCTGGAAGAGATCCAGAGAGATGGAGAGGAAGGAAGAAAGAAACTGACACAGTTGACACGTATTGTGACGGTTGTATTATCAGTTTTAGAATCCCTTGCGATGTCCATCGGCTTCGGAAGAAGCGGATACCTGACACACTTTAATGCGTTCTCTGTTATTATGCTGGTAGCAGCATTGACAGCCGGTTCTACTGTTCTTATGTGGATCGGTGAGCGTATTACCGAGAATGGTGTCGGTAATGGAATTTCCATTGTCCTGGTTATCAATATCGTATCCCGCCTTCCGCAGGATGCAACAACATTGTTTAATCAGTTCATCAAGGGACAGACAGTGCCTCGCGGTATTCTGATCGGATGTATCATTGCTGCCGTAATCGTTGCCATCGTTGTAATGGTAGTTGTATTACAGTGTGCAGAGCGTAAGATTCCGGTTCAGTATTCCAAGAAGCTCCAGGGTGCCGGAAGAGCATCCTACTCTTCAGCAGGAAGCAGTTTTATTCCTCTGAAGGTTAACACCGGCGGCGTAATTCCAGTAATTTTCGCCCAGTCTCTTATGCAGACACCGGTTATCATTGCTGCACTTGCAGGTAAGAACGGTGGAACAGGAGTCGGATATACCATCCTGAACATGCTCTCTGAGAGCCACTGGTTTGACAAGCAGCACTGGATCTATTCCATTGGTGCGCTTGTATATGTAGCATTGATTATTGCATTCGCATACTTCTATACATCCATTACCTTCAATCCGCTTGAGATTGCAGATAATATGAAGAAGAGTGGCGGCTTTGTTCCGGGCATTCGTCCTGGTAAGCCAACAAGCGATTATCTCAATAGTGTTTTAAACAGCATCATTTTCATTGGTGCCATCGGCCTTACGATTGTATCCGTTGTACCAATTGCATTAAATGGTCTGACAGGTGCTTCCGTATCCTTCGGAGGAACATCGATTATCATTATCGTTGGTGTTGTTGTTGAGACATTAAAGCAGATCGAATCACAGATGATGGTTCGTAATTATAAAGGATTCTTAAGCGAATAGGCTTGAGAGAGGCATGGAGATATGGAGCTTTACGATAAAGCCTGTATCTCCATATATTCTATAAGGGGGTCAATACCATGAAGCTGATTATGTTAGGAGCACCGGGAGCAGGAAAAGGTACACAGGCTAAGCAGATTGCCAAGACATATTCTATTCCTCATATCAGCACCGGAGATATCTTTCGCGCAAACATCAAAAACAATACAGAACTTGGTCAAAAGGCAAAGACATATATGGATGCCGGTCAGCTGGTACCGGATGAGTTAAC
>Ga0256870_1001102_pt1 | contig 11051 bp, 12 predicted proteins | sample RumenRJG_06RNA_FD_186079 | JGI IMG/M metagenome (GOLD analysis project Ga0256870, IMG submission 186079) | Metatranscriptome of bovine rumen microbial communities from Lethbridge, Alberta, Canada - Rumen RJG_06 (Metagenome Metatranscriptome) | ecosystem: Host-associated > Mammals > Digestive...
ATCTCAAAGGCAGTCATGCAGCAGAAGCCAATTGCTCAGTCTTATCCGAATTCGCCGGCATACGCGGCAATAGAGGATATAGCAGACAGAGTACTTGGAGATAAGGTGTTTGACCTGTCACGGCAAAGGAAAGGTCTTGCAGAGCTTTTTATGGAAGTTTTCCGAAGAGCGGTGAAAAAGAGCGAGGAGTGATAGGAGGAGTAAACTATGGCAGGCAATAAGGTTGAAGTAGGGAACAGAGTCACTGTTGAAAGAATAAATAAAACAGATTTTCCTGAAGTAAAAGATGAATTGGTCAGCAAAGTACTTGAATATGACGGCGACAGGAAAATGAAGATTGCCATGCCAATGGTCAAATATAAGAATATTTACCTTGAGCCGGATGAGGAATGCACCTTGTTTTTTTATTCAAAAGACAGCATATTTGGTGCAAAGGGCGTTGTAACCGACAGGAATTATGAGGGAAATATAGCTATCTGCGGCGTGAAGCTTTCAACAAAGCCGGAAAAGATGCAGAGAAGGCAGTTTTACAGGATCAACTGCAGTCTTGGAGTCCAGGCACATCTTCTTTCTGAGGAAGAAGAAAAAGTTATAAGTGAAATAAATGTTGGTTCAAGGATTGGTGTAGAGAGACTTAATGAGTATCTTGATATGCTCGCTGAGACGGTGCCTGACTGGGAAGAAGATGATGTCATTGACCTTTCAGGGGGCGGTATCAGATTTTTGTCAGATGACCAGAAAGATAAGGATAAGATGTATCTTATGGCTATGCAGTTGAAAGATGATGTAACAGTAAAAGAATATCATATCCTTCTTAAAATAGTGGCAAGTGAAAAAAGAATTATAAATGGCATAATCAGGTATGAAAATAGAGCTGAATATGTTAAACTTAAAGAAAAGGACAGAGAACAGATCGTAAAATTCGTATTTGAGATTGATCGTAGAATAAGACAGCACAAGAGCGGAACAGATCTGAATTAGAAAGGTTAGAAAGAATCTGCCGGCATTTGAAAGTAAGAAGCTGGCAGAGTGGAGAGAACTCATTATAGTGTCCTCCAATAATCAGAAAGGATAAGAAATGCAGAAAAAAATTCTTATCGTTGATGACTCTGCACTCATGAGAAGTGTTCTATCTGATATAATTAAATCAGATGAAAGATTAGCAGTCGGCGGTGTTGCCAGAGATGGCCTTGATGCTTTGGAGCATGTTCATAGGAATGGTGATTACGATGCCGTTCTTCTTGATATAAACATGCCAAAGATGAATGGTCTGGATGTTTTGGAGCAGTTGAAAAAAGAAAGATACAGGCCACCGATCATTATGGTTAGCACGCTTACCAAAGAAGGTGCGGCAGAGACTATAAAGGCACTGGAGCTTGGAGCATTTGAATTTGTCACAAAGCCGGGAAGCTTTGCACAGACAAGATCCAGTGATTTTAAATGCGACCTGCTTTCAAAGCTTGAAGCAGCTCTGCGTCTCACACCGAAAAATAAGCCAAACCTTTCAGGCCAGGGTACGCCGTTACAGGAAAGTAAGAACTCAGAGCCTACGATCAAAATGCCTGAGATCATTACACCAAAAAGAAGAGGCGGCCCTACAAACGGCAGGACACTTATTGCACTTGCCTGTTCAACAGGCGGACCAAAGGCGCTTCAGGCTGTTATGCCGATGCTTCCGGAAAAGCTAAATGCTGCAATGCTTATAGTCCAGCACATGCCGGAGGGTTTTACTCTCTCTTTAGTAAACAGACTCAATGAAATGAGTCGTGTAGACATTAAAGAGGCGGAAGATGGAGATATGCTTAAAAAAGATCAGGTATATCTTGCCAAAGGCGGCTTTCAGATGAAATTTAACGAAGCGGCGACAGGAAACTATCTTTCATTGACTAAAGATCCTCCCAGAGGAGGTCTTAGACCATGTGCTGATATCATGTATGAGTCATTGGTAAATTCCTCATACGACAAGATAGTCTGTGTTGTGCTTACAGGCATGGGCGCAGATGGTACAAGTGGTATCAGACAGTTAAAAGCAACTAATAATGTTTATGTTATAGCACAGGATGAGCCAACATGCGTGGTATATGGAATGCCAAGAGCAGTTGCGGATGCAGGACTTGTAGATGAGGTTCTGCCGCTCGATCAGATTGCCGGTGCCATAGCGAGAGCAACGGGGGTGCGTTGAAATGGATGTAAGCCAGTATCTTGACATTTTCGTCGATGAAACAAAGGAACATATCCAGAGTCTTAATGATCAGATAATGGTTCTTGAAAAAGAGCCGGATAACACGGATGCTATTTCGGAAATCTTTAGAGCTGCCCATTCTCTTAAGGGTATGGCAGGTACAATGGGATTCAAGAGAATGCAGCGTCTTACACATGATATGGAAGATGTATTCTCTGCAATCCGTGATGGTAAGCTTAGGGTTAATGAATCACTTATCGATATACTTTTCAAAGCACTCGATGCTATACAGGCATATCTTGATACAGTTCAGGAAACTTCAGATGAAGGAACCGAAGACAACCAGGATATAATCGATGACCTTGCAAAATTCCTTAACGGCGGAGCAGCACCTGCTGAAAGTGCAGCACCGGCGGCACCGGCACCTGCAGCAGAAGCTTCTCAGGCACCAGCCGGCGAGGAAGACAGGGCTCATTATAAGAATATAAAAGTGGATGAAGCCGCAAAAGATACGATCAAGAAGGGACTTGAAGAGCATCTTAATTCATTCGGTATTACAATATATATTTCCGAGAACTGCCTTCTTAAGGCTGCAAGAGCCTTCCTTGTATTCAAGGCATTGGAGGACATGGGTGATGTTATCGTATCATCTCCAAGCACTCAGGATATCGAGGATGAAAAGTTCGGCTTTGATTTCAGCATGATCTTCCTTACAAAGCATGACGAGGAAGAATTAAGAGAATCAATACTTGATGTTTCTGAAATCGCAGAATGTATTATTGAAAAATATGATCCTAATACTGCACCTGCACCAGCAGCTCCAGCACCGGCAGCACCTGCAGCGCCAGCAGCACCAGCTTCTACAGCTGCAGTACCGGCAGGTGGAGCAGCGGCAGCAGTTCAGAAGGCACCGGCAGCAAAGGCCGCTCCGGTAGCAAAGGCAGCTCCTGCACAGCAGGCAAAGAAGAAGGTTGTCAACAGATCTGTCCGTGTTGATATCGAGAAGCTTGATAACCTTATGAATCAGGTATCAGAGCTTATCATCGCGAAGAACGGTCTTGTTGCGATGGCTAATACAGCCAGCAGCGAAGGCAAGGACATGACAGCTTTCAACGAGCAGGTTGAATATCTTGGCAGTGTTACTACAAGTCTTCATGAGACAGTCATGAAGGTTAGAATGGTACCTATCGAGAGTGTTGTTCAGAAGTTCCCTCGTATGATCCGTGACTTGTCAAAGAAACTTGACAAGAAGATGGAACTGTACATGACTGGTGAGGATACAGAGCTTGACCGTACCGTTGTAGATGAGATCGGTGATCCTCTTATGCATCTTCTTCGTAACTCAGCAGACCATGGTCTCGAGTCAAATGAAGAGCGTATCGCAGCCGGCAAGCCGGAGGTTGGTTCTATCTTCCTTGATGCATACCAGGAAGGCAACAACGTAGTCATCGAAGTAAGAGATGATGGTACCGGTATCGATGTAGAGAAAGTTAAGAACAAGATGGTTGAAAGAGGTTTTATCACAGAAGACCAGAAGGATCAGGTTTCAGACAAGGATGCTATCGCTGAACTTTTCCAGCCAAGTTTCTCTACAGCCGACAAGGTAACCGATGTATCAGGTCGTGGCGTTGGTCTTGACGTTGTTAAGACAAATATTGAAAAGCTCGGCGGTTCTATCGACTGTAAGACAAAGTGGGGCGAGGGTTCAACATTTACGATCAGACTTCCTCTTACTCTTGCAATCGTACAGGCTCTTATGGTTGAGCTTGGCAAAGAAAAATATGCTATACCTCTTGGAAGTATCGAGACTATTGAAAATGTTCCAAAGGACAGCATTAAGTATGTACAGTCTAAAGAGGTTATAAATCTTCGTGGAATGGTTATTCCTCTTATCAGACTTGACGGACTTCTTGATGTACCTGACAGGGACGATGCAGGTGATTATCTCATGATAGTTATTGTAAAGAAGGGTGAGAAACTTGCAGGTCTTGTTGTAGATAATCTTATCGGACAGCAGGAAATCGTTATCAAGGCTATCGGTAAATACATCAACACACCTAAGGTTATCAGCGGTTCTACTATCCTTGGTGATGGCGAGATCGCACTTATTCTTGATCCGAACGTACTGCTCTGATAGATAAGAGTGATCCTTCATAACAGAGGGCTTAAAGATTACAGCCCGGTATGAGTTTTCATTACGGCAATCAAAAGAGGTATAACTGATGGATAATAATAAAAAGGTTTCAGAAACAAGGCAGTTCATTGTCGCCAATCTTGGCGGTGAGCAGTATGGTATCGATATCAAATATATCGATAATATAGTAAAGATGACAAGGATCACAAGAGTACCTAAGTCACAGCCATATTATCTCGGCATAATCAACCTTCGTGGTGAGGTTATTCCGGTAATGAGTCTTAGACTTAAGTTTGGTCTTCCTGAAGATGAGATTACCAATGCTACAAGGATCATCATAGTTAAGCTCGATGACGACAGTGGTTCAGTAGGTATACTTGTGGATGCAGTCAAGGAAGTTATCACACTCTCAATGGATGATGTTGATACAAAATCCGGTTCGGGTGAAAAGGCAAAATACCTTATGGGAGTTGGACAGAATAACGGAACACTCGTTACTCTGCTTAATCTTTCAGCTGTTGTTATCGACAGAAGAGAAGAACCTGTTAAGCAGCAGTAACAGAATATGAGTAAAATGCACCGGCAGTTTGCGATTTCGCGTGCCGGTGTATGATTATTTATAAGATTTCTCCATTTTGGGAGAACTTTAGTTGAAAGGAAACATTGTGGCGAATATAGACCTTAATAATGTAGACTCAACTGAGTTTGATGTCTTAAAGGAACTGGGTAATATAGGAGCCGGTAATGCAACTACAGCATTATCTTCAATGATAAATGCCAAAGTTGATATGAAGGTTCCAAAGGTAGAACTGTTGACTTTTGAAGAGCTTCATGAGATTGTCGGTGGTGCAGAAACAACGGTAGCTGGTATTCTTGTTACACTTGATACCGATATTGAAGGTATGATGATGTTTCTTATGCGACTTGATGCAGCATGGGGAATCATTGATGTGCTTTTTGGCAGAAAACCGGGCTCCACTCCGCCTGATACACCATTTGATGAAATGTCAATGTCTGCATTAAAAGAAATAGGTAATATTATTACCGGTGCATATATATCATCACTGTCACAGCTTACCAGACTTACCATCGGACAGTCCGTACCGTATCTGTCAGTAGATATGGCAGGGGCTATTCTTTCTGTTCCGGCGATAGAATTTGGAAAGCTTGGCGACAGAGCTCTTCTTATAGAATCAACGTTTCTTGGAGACAATAATGATGTAACAGGTTACTTTATCTTGACACCTACGATTGAGTCTTATAATAAGATCCTTAGTTCACTTGGACTTTAACCGTATCATACATTGGAGATTCAAATGGGGAAAATGATCAAAGTAGGCATGGGTGATCTTAAGGTCGCCAAATGCCCCGATAACCTGACCACGTTGGGACTTGGTTCCTGCGTTGGTGCGGTTGTTTATGATAAGAACACCAAGATCAGCGGTATGCTCCACTGTATGCTGCCGGACAGCACTAAGATATCGAACAATACAAACATAGCAAAGTTTGCTGATACAGGGCTGGACGAACTGTTAAGACAAATGACAGCGTTAGGAGCAAGGAAAAGCAGTATGGTCGCCAAGATAGCCGGCGGGGCTCAGATGTTCGCATTTAAGAACAGTAATGATCTTTTAAGGGTTGGCGACAGGAATGTGGAAGCCGTAAAGAAAAAACTTAAGCAGATGGGTATTCCTATTATTGCGGAAGATACAGGACTTAATTACGGACGCACCATTGAATTTTATTCCGAAACAGGTATACTTTTGATAAAAGCAGTTGGAAAGGGACAGAAGGAGATATGAGAAAAGAGTGGATACCTTCTACTGTTATGCTCACAGCTGGAGCAATCACGATCCTTATCAGTATATATAGGGGATATGATGCAGTTTTTAGCTTGAAAAGACTTCTTGCTGTCCTTATTATCTTTTTGATTATCGGAACTTTTGCTAAGAAAGCTCTGATAAAGATAGAAGAGGCAACTCCTCCTCCTGAGGATGCTGAAAAGCGTGCAGAGGACGCAGAAGGAAACGATTCCAGTAATGGTGAGAATGCGGAAGAAGGGGAAACTTCTGAGAAAGCAGCCAAAACTCCCGATGTGGATAATACAAATTCATAAAAGATTGAAAAGCCATAAAGCAAGTCTCCTAAAAGACTTTTGATGATGGCTGCCACGTATTGCAGTGCAATACAACATTCATAGAGAGGTAATTACAGATTGTCAGATGAAAAAGAAACTGAAAAGCTTTGGGAAGCTTTTCTAAAGGATCCGACAAATGAGCTTCGAGAAAAACTCATAATTAAATACGCAAGTTTGGTTAAGGTAGTAGCCGGTCGTATGTCTATGTACCTTGGCTACAATGTTGAATATGATGACCTGGTCGGATACGGGGTTTTTGGATTGATAGAGTCTATAGACAGGTATGATCCCTCTAAAAATGTTAAGTTCGAAACCTATGCAAGTCTTAGAATAAGAGGAGCAATACTTGATCAGATCCGTAAAATGGATTGGATTCCGCGATCGGTCAGGCAGCGCCAGAAAAAATATGATACAGCCGTAAGTGAGCTTTCCACAAGGCTTGGCAGAGCACCTTCAAGTGAGGAAATTGCCGAAGAACTGGGGATTTCGGTTGAGGAACTTGCGGATATGGAAAGTGAAACGACAATGACAAGCATGATATCCTTAGACGATTACCTTGATCAAGGCATTGAGGTAAAAGGCGAAGAGGATAGCAACAGAAAAAATGACATAGGTATTTCGGCATTCGATTCACCTGAAACGAGTGTTGAAAAGGAAGAATTAAAGAGTAAGATAGCAGAGGCTATCGGTATGCTTACTGAGAAGGAACGTACCGTAATCTCTCTGTATTATTATGAAGAATTGAATCTTAAAGAGATAAGCAAGGTAATGTCTGTATCTGAATCAAGAGTTTCACAGTTACATAGCAAGTCATTGGTAAAACTGAAGAAACAGCTTGGTGAATATATGGAAGTATTTACAAATAGACTGTAAGCTTAAAAAAATTATGTTGTATTAGTTTTGAAATGGGGGTAGTATGGTTTACGCAAACGCTTTTTTTCAGCTTGTGATCAGAGACAACGGAACTTTTTTAAAATATTTTCCGCCAATGCTGAAAGGAAAACCGCTTGATTTTTCTAAACTTACGACTTATCTTGATCAGGCTGGAGTAAAGTTTGATCAGGTAGCACTTCAGGGAGCTATGGCTGCAGCCAAGGAGCCTACGCTTATACAACTCATGGACAGAAAGGTCTCTCCTGTCAGTGAAAAGGCAGAAGTTTTTATAGCTAAAGGAAATATGCTCGCAGGACTTGTGCTGATTGCACCGTCTACAGGTGGAAGACAGCTTTCAAAGTCCGATATTCTCGCACTTCTTGATCAGGCTGGAGTTAAGGCAGGCATAGATGAAAAGAAGATTGAGGAGCACCTTACGGCGAGGTCATACCTGACAGAATTTATCGTTGCACAGGGAAAGGCTCCGCGCAATGGCAGCAATGCCGAGATCAAATATCTTTTTAATGTTGACCACTCTGTCAAGCCTAAGAGCAACGAAGACGGAAGTGTAGATTTCCACTCTCTCGATATAATATCAAGAGTAAAGGCTGATGATGTTGTTGCAGAAATGATACCGGCTGATCCTGGTGATCCCGGCATGGATGTGCGCGGCAATATGATAAAGCCTGCCCAGGTAAAGAAGCTTAATTTCCGTTTTGGAAGAAATTTGCATGTTTCAGATGATGGGCTTAAACTTATTTCCGATGTTTCAGGTCACGTAAGTCTTGATGGAGACAGAGTATCCGTTTCCAATACCTTTACGGTCGAGGCAGATGTCGATACATCTACTGGTGATATCGAGTATGATGGCAACGTGGAAGTAAAGGGCAATGTTATCAGCGGATTTAAGATAAAAGCAACCGGTGATGTTGAAGTTACAGGTTCCGTTGAAAATGCTGTTATAGAGGCAGGCGGTCAGATAATACTTAAGCGTGGTATCCAGGGAATGGGTAAGGGTACCCTTAAAGCGGGTACCAATATTGTTGCCAAGTTCTTGGAGAGTACGATCGCAACCGCCGGAGGCTATATTCAGGCGGATGCTATTATGAACAGTGATGTTTCAGCCGGCGGTGATATCATAGTCGATGGCAAAAAAGGCAATATAACCGGCGGCATTACAAAGAGCGCCTCACTTATTCAGGTAAAAACAGCCGGAACAATGATGGGCACCAAGACTGAATTTGAGGTGGGTATAGACCCTGCTCTTCTTGAAGAATACAATAATTGTCAGGCAAAAGTAAATGAGCTTGCAAAGGAGATGGAGTCTTCAAAGCAACTTATTGATATGTTAAGCAAGAAGGTTAAAATGGGAGCGAAGCTTACACCGGATAAGATGCTCCAGTTCAAGACTCTTCAGGCTTCATTTAAAAAGAATGCTGCCGAAAGCAGTGAGAAGATGCAGAGGCTTACAGAGATACAGACTATCATGGATGAGCAGAAGGGTGGCTGTGTAAAGGTAACAGGAACAGCATATCCTGGTGTCAAGATAACTATTTCAGATGCAGTCCTTTATTTAAAAGGACCTGTTCAGTTCAGCCAGTTTGTACGTGAAGGCGCAAATGTCAGAGTAAAGGGATTATAAATATCCAGTCTGTGAGGTGTCAGTATGCCAATAATGAATGTAGATCATATAGTTATGGCAAACAGAAGTGAAACAACTTCTATGATACAGCGCAGTTCTGAGACTGTGGCAACACAGTCTCAGACTGCGGCGGAAAGTCATATTAAAGAAGCTACGGAGCGTGCTACGGAACGTACCAGCGAGACACAGAATGTACTTAAAGATGATACTCATTTTGATGCCAGAGAGAAGGGAAAAAATGAGTATATTCTTATGCAGAAAAAAAAGCTTGCAGAAGATGAGGAGGATGAGATCCATTCGAATGAGATATTGGAAAAGATCCTTGGCGTCGAGGGAAGATCGATAGATCTAAAAGTATAGAAAGTTCTACAGAGGATTTTAGGAATGGAAGCAGTTATTATTGTTGCAATTATTGCTGGCGCAGCTATTCTTACGGGCAGTTTTTTTATTAAGGATAAGCCTGAACTTGATAAAGAGGAAAAAGAAAAGCTGGCTGATGAGATCAGATCAATGACTATGTCCGATGATAGCATGGATATGATCATGAAAGAGGCGAGCGCCAGATTCTCTAACAGGATAGATGGTATTGCGGACGAGAAGATAAATGAAACATTTGACAAGATGGGGCAGTCGGCCAATGAAAAGATGTTGGCCATCAATGAAATGGCTGACCAGATTGTTGAAAAGATAGATGAAAACCACAAGGAAGTGGTTTTTCTTTATGATATGCTCAATGAAAAGAGCGATAATATAAAGGACTATTCTTCAAGACTTGAAGGCATGAAGAGAGAAATTGACTCTGAAACAAAGATGCTCCAGACACTTTCTCAAAGTATTGATGAAAAAGCGGCAGTCGTTCGTGCGAATCAGAGAATGAACGAAGCCATAATGATGAATAATATACCGGATCCGGTTTTAATAGAAGAACAGGAAAGTGAGTCCGAGGACGAGGGGACTGATACAAGGTCAGGCCCTCTTACAGGCATTCAGGCAGCTGCAGCAGCTACAAAGAAGCGTGCTGCCAAGAAGTTCGTAAAGGCTGTGAAGCCTGAAATAATCGAGACAGAGGATACAAAGAAGGAAACAGTCACAGAGGCACCGGCAGTTAAAAATGATGGGGCAGTTGAACAGGGCATCATCAATCAGAAGATCCTTGATATGCATAAAGACGGAATGAGCGTCATGGAAATATCAAAGGAGCTTGGGATTGGTCAGGGTGAAGTAAGCCTTGTTATCGGACTGTATGGAAATCGTAAGTGAGGTATAGATGTTGGATCGTAATTTTATTCGTGGTTTGGGAGTGGGAGTTCTTACGGCTTCTCTCGTTCTTGCAGGTGCATTTTTAGCATCAAAACCCAAAATAACGGATGCAGAGATCATGAAAAGGGCTGAGGCTCTTGGAATGATGACGGAAGACCAGTTTAAGCAAAAAAGCCTCGACAGGATAAAGGATAAGGCTATCTCAGGCAGTGAGGCAAGCGAAAGTATTTCTTCTGAGGAAGAAGAAAAAAATGACTCCGATAGTAAAGAAAAGGATATCAAAGAGGAAGAAGATAAAAAAACTGATAAAGAAAGCGAAAGTAAGGACAAAAGCGGGGTCACAGTAAAAGTTTCAGAAAAAGACGGGGCTGTTGCTACAGGAGCAACGATAATAGCCAGCGAACCAGCTGAAGATAAAAAAGAAACAAAGAAAACAGAAGTTGTAAGCTCAGAAAAAACTTCAAAAACTGATTCTAAAGAGACTGCTGCAAAAAAAAAGTCCGAGGAAAAAACTAAAGACTCAGCTGCCGCAGAAGCAAATAAAACTTCCAGTAATGATAAATCTGTTACCATAACAGTAACAGGAGGAATGTATTCCGAGACGGTAGCAAAAAAACTTGAGCAGGCAGGAATAATCGAAAGTGCAGCAGACTTCAATTCATATTTAGTAAGAAACGGCTTTTCAGACAAGATAAGAGTCGGTTCACACAGAGTCAGTTCCGGTATGAGCTACGGTCAGATAGCCGCAGCGCTGACAGGTAAATAAAGAAAATAATCCTTGCCAACAAAACAGGTATATGATACAATAGAGTATGTGTGTGAG
>Ga0256870_1001104_pt1 | contig 11044 bp, 7 predicted proteins | sample RumenRJG_06RNA_FD_186079 | JGI IMG/M metagenome (GOLD analysis project Ga0256870, IMG submission 186079) | Metatranscriptome of bovine rumen microbial communities from Lethbridge, Alberta, Canada - Rumen RJG_06 (Metagenome Metatranscriptome) | ecosystem: Host-associated > Mammals > Digestive...
AATAATTTAATTTTTATTTCTATACCGGGTATTGAGAAAGCCTTTTCAAAAGGCGAAGATGCGTTGCATCTCAGATTTGTTAGGTTTTAATACGCTAGGTCGAACCAGACGCGATGCTGAAAAGAAACCAAAGCTTGTCTATTTAGTTGAAGCTTATAAAGAAAGAAGAGCCGGACCAGGCTACTTTGTATTTTTATAAGAACAGACCGCCATTTGGCAGGAGTCCCGGTCTCTATATTTTATATTAGCTGACATCGAACAGAATGACGACACCACCGGACCAGGTAGGAAAGAAACGTTCTGCGAGTAAGGCTAAGGAGGGTACAACCGAATTTAGGGTATAATATTTTTAACTGTTTAAATTTCTATTTTCAGATGGGGGTTTTAATGGAACCACGATTCGTGCCCGCTGCGTGCCAATCTGGACATGTAACACGTAAGCTTCAAAGGCAATACGAAACATTTGTGCGTAGAGCCGCTATCTTGTGGTCAGATTTATATCAAGACAGACCACAGAATTTTGGGTTATTTTTTGGAGAGATTAAATCTTTTCCTTTAGATAATATATATAAACACTTAGTCGAACGACGGGAGTCTGAAGAGAATCTACCAGACATTTGGTCTGAGGTCCGTAAGGATCCTAAACTTTTCAAACTGGTTGTTAAGGTTCTCTACAAGTATGAGTTTGGATTTATGAGTACTTCAGATGCAGTTCGTTTATTAGTAGGAGATTCTTGTGTATCTTTACACTAATTTAGGTGGAAAGTTTAAATCTTTCTATTCAATGATAGCGAGCGGAAAATCGATCTCTGATTGGATTTTCTTAAGCGGTTTTCATTGCGGATGTGATTTTTCATATGAGCAGTACACGCTCGCAAAGTTTCAAAGCTTTGCTAACTTTCCTTTTCTAGTTTTGTCGGTGGATAAGGCTAACAGTTTTCGAACGAATGCTTTTGAAAATTTCCAGAAACCGCAACCGAATACTAAAAGTGTCCAGTTTTATTTAAAACAGGACTTAGCATTGGCTGATGATCAGTTGACAAATTTTGTCGGCGATGATACGTTAGTTGATGGATGTTTGGTTAATTGTTGGAACTGGATGCAAGATCATTCGTTAATTTCAAACGTTGGAGCTCTTATCCAATTGTGCAAGTGGTTTGCCGATTCAGAGATTATTGGCGACCAGGAGTTTTTCAAGCTTAACGATAATTGTCATTTTCGAAGTTTTAAAGGTAAGTGGCACTCTGGTGAAATGACTCACCCATATGAAACCGATATGGCTTTATGCTATGGTTTACAAGTTTCACAGGCGATTAGTCAGGCTAAAGATCAGTTCTTTGGGAAAGACTCAAATCACTGTTCAGAAGCTTTTAAGCAAGCTTGGAAACTGTATCATCATGACCTATCTTTAGAGCAGTATTGGACTATGAGGCTCAACGCTTTTAATCGTATCCAAGCGAGCTCCGATTTATTCGAGTTCTTACGTCAAGATAAATCTGAACTGGCGGATTTTATAAGCGATACCCTACTGTTTGACTTCCTCAATAATGAGACGTTAGAGAAGAAATTCTTGTACGTTCATGGGCGATGCGATAACGCACCTGAAGGGCTTGAAGTCTATGTTCGTCTTAGTTCCTGTACTAGAGGCAACAACTTCGTCATTAAGATAGAGGATGTGTTGTTTAATACGGTCGAAGTTTCCAGAAAATGTGACCAACTGTGGGTTAACGAAAGGGTTAATATTAATGTTGAAAGTCACTCTGGAGCTGTTACTGAGTTTGAATACTTCCCTTTTGAAAAATCATCGACCCTGGGCGCTGATGTTGATGTGCAATTCCACAAAAAGGCTATTGAAAAGTATGTTAGTGCATTGTATGACGCGAGTGTCAAGGGCGATGTTCAGTACTTGCCTGGAGTCGATTTTGACGAGTTGCATAAGAACGGTCAAACCCTGGACTTAGATTTAGCCGCTGGTGTTGTAGACCAACTGGATCAAGAAACACTTGTTAATCCAAAGTTACAGCAGCTTAAAACACGACCCGCAGTTTCCGAGTATCTTGTTTTTGCTGATGGAAACTCAGTTCAACAATCCTCCTGGTCTATTACTGCTATGACTCTTGGCTATCAAGGGAATGGATTTATTGACTCTATTGCTGTTTATTTGCTATCGTCTGGGGAGTCTAAAGGTAAAGGAGGCTCCAATCCGGAAGTCATTTTTACCATGCAAAAGACTACCTTTAGGGACATGATTGGAATCTACCCTCCGGTGGCACGGCCGAATTTTAATTCGTCAAGAGCTACAGTTTCATCTACGTTAAATGTAGATAACGACCCGTTGCTTCACTATGAGACAAAAGGTTTTGTATCTGGCGAATTGCAACTAGCTTATCCTTTTAACTCCAGTCCAATTTCGGCCGATTCTATCGCAGAGGTTAGCTCAAGTTTGAGCTCTTTTGAATTCCGACCAAATCAATCTGGATACTTTTCATTCGAGAATGGACCGCTTTTTGCGAGCGCTGCAGGTTTGACTTTGAGGCGAGACTTACAGTCCTTTTTGAATGGAACAGTAGATATGAACCATCCTTCAAGAATCCAAAGTTTTCTAGCTGAGCTTAAGTTTTTGGTTAAACTAGAAGCTAGTAGTCCTTTTGATAGACAGACCGAAGTTAGCTATATTTTCTCGCAACGAGACAATGTCGTACAGTTATTAAACGCATGGGCCTGTTTGCGACCTGAAGACGTGAACAGCTTGGCATGTTTGTTAACTAGGGTGCCCGTTACTGTAAGGAAGAAAGATCGCGCCACTGACCGACAGGATTGGCGTCTCTTAGACGAAGTCCGTTTTCACGTAGTTGATTGCAGTGATTTGCACACTGCATCTTTTGCTACTCAATGCTGTACGTCTGATCTGATTAATAGACCATCTGTAGGAGTGGATGAGCTTATTAGTTATCGTCGCGATCCAGATGAAAGACGTTTTGCAATCCTGATCGGACTGAATCGCTACCATTGGTATAACAAAGGTTTATTGAATCCGTCCCTTTCAGGGATTTGGCGTTGTTACACTAAGACGCTGGTGCCTGTGTCTTTGGAAAACTCTGTCACGGCCGCTGTTGACAGTAGCTGCGTGTCAGAAAAGGTTATCGGGTGTTTCTTCACCACTTCTATTGATGCTGAGGAGGTTTAACTTGAACGAATGTTTATGTTTTAAAGACTCAGAAAGCGCGTTTGTTGAACGTTTACGTCAGTTCGACAATGTTGATTTTTCAGGCTACACAGGCGAAGGTGTGTCAGTGTGTTACTTAAAGAATGGAATTTTGTTCATTCGTTCAGTTGCTATCTGCCCGCCTGTTTTAAGAAAATCTTCTGATGAAGCGATTCTAGCGTTCCTTAAAACGCTGCGCCCTGAACAACGACAGGAATTGTATGATGATATTAACTGCATCATATCTCACTCGCTAGGCGCCAAATGTGATAATTTGGCTAATACAAGGAGTTAATAATGCCGAAAGTCTCGAAAGAAGAGCTGGAGATAGCTCGTTCAATCGTTCCTCAAGACGGCTCACCAAGAACTGAAAATGAACTCTTAGCTCTTAACGAGGACAATGAGGCGCGCGACGTTCCTATTTCTCGTGCAGATCTCATTGAGACGTCGTCCGACTGTATTTCTCGTGACGAGTTAAAGCAATTAGGTTTTACTCATGAGGTAGTCGAAGGTCTTAAAAACGCTGCGGACATCGAACAAAAGGTGCGTTTCTTAATTATAGAAGACGAACCAAAACTCGTTTTCGATGCTGGGTGTGTTTTCGACGGACCTGTGTTCAAAGAAAGCTTGCGATCACTTCTAAGAAATTTGTCTGAAAAAGGCCAAGCAGATTTGAAAAATCGACTTAAGAATTTGGCCTGTCAGGTGTTTAAGCTAAATGTTAGCGACTATAGTGATGCCGCTCTTACGCTTGACAATCAGGACGATTCGTTACTTGATGACGTTTCTGAAGTAGCTACAGCTTTCTTTGCGAATCCGACAGAGATTTCTCCTTTTGGGAGCAATGAGTCAGTTGAAACTGTTGCAAAGAATTCTTATTCTAACGCCTTCTTATCAGGAAAGAAACCTAGTCACGAAGGTGTTGAACACTCAAAAGCAGGTTCATCTTCACCCAAAGGTGTGGAAGAAGCGGTTTATGGTTCTTTTTCACAAGAGAATGACACCACAACTGCAGATAATGAGTTTATTGACCCTTTTGAGGATGAAGATCAAGATGATGCGTCTGAATGATCATATGGAGTTCGGGAATGGATAAAATTTCGAACGAAGTTAATGAACTCATTCTCGATGATGTTCGCTCCACCGAAGAAGCTATGAAGAATATTAATTTTGACAAGGCCACTCTTCTCGGTCTTACGCCGGAAGAGAAAGTTAGAATCTTTCATGCTCTACAGAAGGGCGAACGTGTCATAGTCAAAACTTTTACAATTCAGCCAAAAACTCATGGAGGAAAGACAGTCTACGACGATGGTTTTGTATCACCAGACCCATTGATTGGCACTTGTTTTCCAAACCCAACTAGGAAATTTGGAGTGGTTAAGCTTAATGATAACCACATCATTACAAGCTTTACTCGAGATCGCCTGTCCGCTGAGTTGTTAGACTTTGATAAGAATATGACGATTAAAATTCGAAAAAGAATTAAAGAGAGAAATTTGGTGTATTCAAACCCTTGCTTTAAAAGGTTTTGGCGCCAACCTCTTTATTCAACTGAGAACCAAATTGTCATACCATTGTTTTCTGGTAACAAATTTCATGCCAATTATCTAACCATGAACAATCCCGTGGCAAGACAGTATTTGTATGAAGTGTTCCAGGCTGCTGTTGAAATCTATGGAGAAGAAAATGCTCCAGCTTTAACACCGATGCTCACTTTTTGGAACTTTAATTTTCCACATACGGTGACCATTAAACGTCTAAAGAATTCTCAGATAACCACGCGTCCTTTTTTCAAAGAAACCATAGAAGAGTGCGGTAAGACTTTCTTTTGGAGTCTTATCAGGCCACTTTTTGAAGGAACCGCAGAATATCTAAAAGAGTGCACTCCAAGGTACAAGGCCGACAAATCACTTGGCCCTTATGGTACTCTTCCGGACGGCTCTCTGTACTCAGACGATAGGTACGTTAAGTTAGATATTTGGGAAAAAGAAGCAAAAAAATTATCAACTGATGCAAAACTAAACCTTTATAGAAAGGCTAATAACTTGTACGTCAGAATTGAGTGGATCAACAGCGAAAAAATGAAGGAGGACTACAATTGGAAGATTCTTAAAGCCGATTTTTCGTCAGAAGAAGATTTACTTGAGGCGTTTGATCGCTTAACGCTGTCAGGCGGTTTTATGCTTCGACGTGAGAACAACACTGATGTAAACTTAGGTGGTTATTCGAAAGATAGGCGATGGTCTCTAGAAACTGCACCCGTCGAATTTGAAGATGGGCTGTCCAAGAGTAAAGAGTTTAACCATTATCTTAAGACGAGTGTTCTACCGAAATTTACTGAAGTCACAAACAAAGAAGTCTTCGACGCTTTCTGCGCAAAGAAGAGTAGAGCGGCATATAATGTCGACAATTCTTCTAATGGTGTTCCTGCTATCATGCTTGCTCGTACCTGTCTTAAACAGTTCGAAGATTCTGAAGTGGGATTTCCAAGCTCTAGAGATAAGATGAAGAGTTCGTATGAGAGATTTTACGAAGCCACCAAAGGAAAGTGGAGAATTTTCTTAAAGGGTGACAACGTCAATTCTGAACAAACAATGACAGAAATGTATGAGGTCCAGTGGGAGTTGTTGACCACAGCTCCTGAGTTTGCGGATATTTGGAAAAAAGTGATGACGATCATCACTCCAAGCGAATATGGCCCTTTGTTTCAACAGCTTGCTTGTTTATCGGGATTGCCGTACACGACTTTAAATAATTTTGTTTTTGGCTTTTTCAGGACCATTACAGCTATAATTATTTTGTTGTATGGTCGACATCCTAGCTCACAGCATATCCGAGAAGTTTCAAAGATCTTATTGTACTCTTTTCTTATGTTGAAAGACTATGCAGTCATTCCATATTTAGATGGATTTGTGTATATTCCTCTTAAGAGTTGTCTCGATGATACTATTCAAATCATTTCGGGCGATACATCTCGTCAACTTAGAGAGACTCAACAACACATCCAGGAGCTCAAAGCATATGGAGATGAGACTAGGTTTGAAGTAGAGGTTGGCACTATTGTTGACGCAACCTTTGGTATGTCGTTTGCTCAGAATCGTCCACCGATACCTGATCAGAAGTTATCTGTGGCGAAATGGTTTAATGGAGCGAATGAACCTCAGAAAGTATCGATAGGAGATTTTTTATGCTTTAAACTATTTTCACACTTGGTGCAGATGGATTCTCGTCTGACACAGAGAATTCGCGAAATTGGCATTCGCTTAGGCTTAGGAGATATTTTTGAATGTGAGCTTTATGCTGTCGCTGCTATGGTCGACCATATTTTGCTACACCATTCAGTCTCAAGCATGTATGAAGCTGAATCGCCTACAACAAAGTTACTTCTTCCAGAAGGAGTGAGCGCGGTTATGCTAAAGCGAGACCAGCACTACACTCAAGCTGAAATGCAGCCTTACCGTGCTGTCCTGCGTGAAAAATTGTCCAGCTTCTATCAGTTGGGCAAGAACGAGGGACTTGATCGTTATGATAAGCTACTTTCAGACTTGCCTTCATCTGTACGGGAGTTGAACAAAAGTGTCAGAAGTGGAACACCAGTTTGGTGTTAGTCTATTCTACTATAGGATTAAGGGTTTAAAATGCCTGATTTTGATAAGAATAAAGCAAACGAGAGCTTATTTTTAGACTTTCCTTTGTATGTTTCAAAAGCACGTGTTTACGAAGAAATCGATCCAGGTTTTTTTGTTGACGCGTCTGTACAGCCTCTTATTGATTTATTGGCTGGTTGTTATCGTACGCCGGAAGATTATTTCCGTAAGGCTTGTCCATACATTGTCTCTGCCTTCGACTCTCTTGGTGACGTGTTCACCACTGTGTCTTGGATGAGGACAATGCGTGTTTATTTTACCACGTACGAAGATGGAACTCACACTTTAGATTTTGAAGATAAAACTCCAAAAGTGACATCAGATGGTGTCATTCCGAGTTTTCCGAAAAGCCAGACACGTTTCATACAGCCACGCGTAATCGCAGGTTTCGATCGAGACGCTGCAAAGGCTAATCCACGCGTTCAGAATCTTTTAAAGAAACAGCCCACTGCTGATGAGTTAAATCTTAACCTTCAAGCGGCTATGCTGGAGTACAATTTCTGGTGTGGTCCTAATGGAACGCGTGAAGCCTGTGAAAACTTGTTCCAGATTTTTACAGACTCGTTTCTAGATGAGACTGGCTCTAAGCGAATTGGCTTCGAAAAGAGGAACTGCTCTTTTTTCGATGACGCAACTTTGCTTAAAATTAAAAAAGACATTGAGACGCTAGTCAACTTAGGCGATCGTATCACTAGTAAGGATCAGTACGAAAAGCTCACCGTTGACGAGTATGTCAATTTTGTTAATGCGGCACGCACGCTGCACCAGCACTTACGTCTGCCGGATTCAGTTAAAAGATCAACAAAGATTCTTACGCCATTTGAAATTGCTCTTTGTGCCGAATTTTTAGCTTTCGAGACGATGATCAAGTTGCCGTACAAGGACGGAGAATTTTCTGAACTTTTCAAAGGTGGCACACACTTTTCAGTTGATCAGCTTTTAAGCAGATTTGGATTCGCAAAACGAAAGAGACATCAAATTATGACGTTGATTGCCACTCCAACTAAAGACGAGCTGCGTTCAGGGTCTGAACAAGTGTTCACTACCGTTAACGAGTATATCAAGGCTAAGAACGTCGAAAACGTCTACGAGACTATTCGTCAACAGTTTAAGGCTCAGCTCTCGGATCTTTTAGTGGTCAATCCAGCCAAGCATTATGCGTTCGATAGAAGGGAGGATTTCGCAGTTAAATTTGCCTCTCTCTTCTCAGTGAGCAAATGGCTTTGTATTCAGCGTGTCGTAGCTCAGCGTTATCGTTTCGAAAATCGTAAAGCAGCTCTGAAGAACTTAGCAAAAGGTAAGATTGCATTAAAGCTTCTTCAAGGTCAAAACCTGACAAAAGATGATGCGAAGCTAATTATCGCCCTTGGACTCCCATGTGATTTGATTGCAGTGCATCAACCAACTGAGTTCCAGGAGAAGTTGGCTATTTTGGAGAAAACCTGCGGTGTTACGCTCGATGAATACTTAGACTATTTCTCTGAGCTTTACCAAGAGACCACTTGCGCGGAGCTGATTAAACTCGATGAAATTAACTACTGCGTTCATAAGGGTTTATTGTATATCGCAGGTTTCCGTGTTAAAGACTGGTATCAGTTTTATAAGGTCGACAATTATTGCGCGTCCTTTAAAAGTTATCGTCTCAAAGACAAAACATGTGTCAGCTCTCCAAACCTGTTACAATTAGGCGCGAAGCGTAAATACTTCCCAGCAGTACAAACGGCTACTACGCATGTTGAACAGCTTCCCAGTCTCAAAGAGTCGGTAAAAGACCTTTACTGTATTGTCTCTCAAGACACCGACGACGCTATCATTCACTTAAAGGAGTTGTACGCGCGTAGCGGTTGTTATGCCGAGTTCAGACCTGGTGAAAAGGGCGTTTGGTCAATCGAGCTCTTCCTTAATCTGGTAGTCATAGTGCCGGGTCAGGAAGGGAACTGGGGTGCTTATTTTACAAGAAAAGATGCTTTTTCAAACGCGCGACTCCATGTGGGCTCATCTGATCCTAATACGTCTATGCGCTTAGGCAATGTAACTGAAGTAAGAAATGCTGACGTAACTACGTTACTCTCTTGCTGCCCTCTGTCCGAGGTTTCCCTTTCTCATGGCGAAGACACTAAACTCGCGCGTCGTAGCGTTCGTGAGAAATATCGTGCTTTGATCGGTTCCTTTTTCCCAGAAACCGTCGAAGCTGGCTTCAACGACGAGGTTGTTGAAAAGGAGGATTCAGGGCAATTGGTCAGTGTCAGAAGTTGTGCCGGACCTGATTGGATGCACTTTTATCTTGAGCTTTCAGATTTCAGTGTTTTTGACCTGACTCAGCGCAATGTGGTAGATCCAGCTACTGTAATTAGCTTAGTTGCCTCTGGACGTAATATTGAAATTGCGAAAGCAAGCGCCTCAATTACCGTTGATTGTCCGTCAAATTTCGACATTTCTAAAGGCGCTACTGTCGAAGTAGTCCAGTACCTTCCCAAATGGATGCACTCAAAAATTAACTTGCCATATATTGCCTTTACAAAAGAAGTGCAAAATTACCTTCTCCGTAAAGAAAAATACTTCTATGGCCCAGTTGTCACTGGATTAACTGAGAAAGAGAACCTTTTCCAAGTGGTCATTGGTGATGGTTCTGAAGTGTCTTTGGAAAATCCTTCATTATTTAAGGAGCTTTAATTAACATGTTTATTGTTTTAACCAACAAGTGGGACTCCAAAACTGAGTTTGTCGTTGACTCAATTGATGTTGACGTTTCTCGTTTTAAGAACACCCCGAGTTCTAAGAAGCGCTGGGTTTGTGTGCCGGTTAGCGGGTCTCCCTTCTATATACCGGATGAACCTGGCTTTGCAGTTGGATCTTTGTTCAAAGCCAAAGATGGTTTCATTTTTAAGAGCGAGAAACCAGAATCGGAACTTTCGTTACTCGAAACTGTTGTTGAGTTCGCAAAAGGAGAGATTGGGGTTTCGTTCCCCTTGGGTCCCGAGCGCGAACCATACACGATCGAGGCCTCATCCTTTTCGTTGCATGAGTTTATCAAGCCTGAACAATATTCCGTCTGGCTTAGCGATGAGCTCCAAGGAAATAACAAAGGAGTTGTGAGAGCTGCGTATTATGTTGCTTATCTCTTTAATCGTGTCGTGGAGACAAAAGCTCTTGGTTCTATTGAACTTGGTGAGGGCTCTTCAGCTGCAGCAGCCGACTCAGAATTTCAAACCTTAGATTGGGCTCAAGTTCCTTTTAATTTCTTATTCGATACAAAAGGTGTGCTTAGAGATCAAGTGCAGGGAAAGCTTCCGATTTCCACTGGACGTAGGACGTTCTGGGCTGAAGTCGCAGAACAAAATTCCGGATTTGGAGGTGATGTCTGCAAAGGAGTGGTGAATTCCGAAAGTTACTATCGTGGAACGAAACGTTTTGGAAACTACACTTTGGATGGTTTCGTTCGAAACCTTCAGGCAACATACCCTAAAGAGGGAGTTGAGGGTTTCGAAAGTCAGTTTGGAAAGTTTTATTCTTTCTATGACGTCGAAACCGGCACGTCACTCTCACAGCGCACTTTCTGCCGTGTTCCAGTCTTCGGAAGCTCTAGAGCAACTGTCGATTTCACATTGAGTGTCACCGAGAACATGGCACGAATCTTAGTCGCTTGTGCTGTTCACGAAGCGTTCTGCTTTAGTTTCGGAATTGTCGGGTGTGACTACAAAGCATACGATGACGAAGTTAAAAAAGCCGCCAGCTACTTTGTCAATTGTTATGATGAGCGAGTATCGTTAAGTGACCGCACAGGTGGAATTTTAAAATGCTTCTGTCGCCATTTGTCTAATGTCAAGAATGCATGGAATTTTGCCGAGCAACCATCTAGCAGTGTCAAATTGCTAAGTGAGTTGGTGGGCTATAACATATCTCGCTTAACCTTCCAGACCCAGGAAGTAAACTTTTACCCACGTATGAATCTCGGTTTAGCTGAAGAGATTCAAAAGGGATACTTGGAAAGGGAAGAAGTGGTTGTTGAAGACTGCTCCCCGCTCTTTTCTAGTATATCTAACCTTGTATCTCAAGATTGGGTGCAAGGCGTTAAAAATATGGTACGTTTTCAGTACTTCACTCAGCTTGAAAAACTGAAACTTTTGTAATTCTACAGTATCCATATTCGACGAGACAGGACGTCGTTAAACAAGAACAACTCTGATAGGAG
>Ga0256870_1001121_pt1 | contig 10977 bp, 9 predicted proteins | sample RumenRJG_06RNA_FD_186079 | JGI IMG/M metagenome (GOLD analysis project Ga0256870, IMG submission 186079) | Metatranscriptome of bovine rumen microbial communities from Lethbridge, Alberta, Canada - Rumen RJG_06 (Metagenome Metatranscriptome) | ecosystem: Host-associated > Mammals > Digestive...
CTCTTCGCAAGAGGTGGTGTTCTTAGGGTCGGAAAACCTTATCTAATAATTGAATTCTGATACGATTTGTGAGGACTCTTTGTATTAGGACACATTCTGAACGTGTGGTTAATTTTAAGTCTTTACATGTCGCTTCCTTATAAGTACATACGAGACAAAAAGTCTATTGAGCAATTAAATGGAATTCACATTCAAAAATGTGGAGACCCCAGAAATTTGTCTTGAATCTGATGTAGCAAATCTCTTTTTTTTGAAATTTCGATAATATAAATATCTGTCGGAGTTGTTCTCTTTCAAAATGTAACATTGCTATGATGTAGCAAGGGGATAGTAAGGGGATAGCAAGATGGTAGCAAGGAGGTAGGTTCGAGGTAGGTAAGGCTATTAATAGTTTAAATTTACCATTATTTTAAAGGGATACGAATCTAATATTATTCCTTTTGATTATAGCGATGCAATAGAGATATAGTAAATAGATTCTATTCTGTCAACACAATGATAGAGAGAAATCGAAATAAGTAAAAAAAGATTAATGAAGATACTAGTTACTGGTGCCAAGGGGTTTGTAGGTAAAAACCTTTGTTGGGCACTAAAGAATATACAGGCAGGGAAGGATAAAACGCATCCTGGACTTACCGTAGAAGCGGTGTTTGAGTATGATTTGGACTCTACACCAGAGGAGTTGGACGTTTGGTGCAGGGAATGTGATTTTGTGTTCAATCTGGCGGGGGTGAATCGCCCGAAGGAGCAGAGCGAGTTTATGGAAGGCAACTTTGGGTTTGCCAGTACCTTGCTGGACACGCTGAAGAGGTACGGAAATACATGTCCCGTGATGCTGAGTTCCAGCCAGCAAGCCAGTTTAACAGGTCGCTTCGGTAACTCTGAGTACGGACGCAGTAAGAAGGCAGGCGAAGATCTGTTCTTGGATTATAGCAAAGAGACTGGTGCAAAGGTGCTGGTGTACCGTTTCCCGAATCTTTTTGGAAAATGGTGTCGTCCCAACTACAATAGTGCTGTGGCTACGTTCTGCAATGCTATTGCGAATGATTTGCCATATACCGTTAATGATCCCAGCGTAGAATTGGAACTCTTGTATATTGATGACCTCGTTGAAGAGATGATTGCTGGATTGGAGGGAAAAGAACATCATTGTGAGTTTGATGGTCTTGACGTTCTTCCGGGCACAGATGGCAAGTATTGCTATTGCCCGATTACTCACCAAGTTACTCTTGGTGAGATAGTCGAATTGCTGAAAACCTTCGCTGAGCAGCCTAAAACATTGATGATTCCTGAGATTCCAGCAAATAGCTTTGCAAAGAAACTGTATAGCACCTATTTGAGCTACTTACCATATGATAAGACAGCTTTTCCGCTGAAGATGAATGTGGACGAGCGTGGTTCGTTTACGGAATTGGTGCATACGTTGAATGCGGGGCAGGTGAGCATTAATATCTCTAAGCCTGGGATTACGAAGGGTCAGCACTGGCATAATACCAAGTTTGAGCAGTTTATTGTGGTGAAAGGTCATGGACTGATTCAGCAGCGTAACCTGAATGATCCTGAAGGTAAAGTGTTGGAATGGGAGGTAAGCGGTGACAAGATTGAAGCCGTTCATATGCTCCCTGGCTATACACATAATATCATTAATCTGAGCGAAACAGAAGATCTCGTAACTGTGATGTACTGCAATGAAATCTTCAATCCAAATAAACCAGATACTTTTTTTGAACCAGTTAAGTAAACAATATGGCACAGTTTAAAGAAAACGGAAAGTTAAAGCTTCTGATAATCGTTGGTACAAGACCAGAAATCATTCGTCTGGCCGCTGTAATCAATAAATGTCGTCAGTATTTTGACTGCCTTTTGGCACATACTGGTCAAAACTACGACTATAACCTCAACGGGGTGTTCTTTAAGGACTTGAAATTGGCAGATCCTGATGTGTATATGAAGGCTGTTGGTAATGATCTGGGTGAGACTATGGGAAATATCATTGCCAAGAGTTATCAGTTGATGGTAGAGGTGCAGCCCGATGCCGTGCTGGTGCTGGGCGATACCAATAGTTGTTTGTCGGTTATTGGCGCAAAGCGCCTGCATATCCCTATCTTCCACATGGAGGCTGGTAACCGTTGCAAGGATGAGTGTCTGCCAGAAGAAACCAACCGCCGTATTGTGGATATTATCAGCGATGTGAACATGGCGTACTCAGAACATGCGCGTCGCTACTTAGCTGATACTGGTCTTCCTAAGGAGCGTACTTATGTAACAGGTTCACCTATGGCAGAGGTGCTACACAATAACTTGGCAGAAATTGAGGCAAGCGATATTCACAAGCGCCTTGGATTAGAGAAAGGTAAGTACATTCTTTTGAGCGCACATCGTGAGGAGAACATTGACACAGAGAAGAACTTTCTTAGCCTGTTCAATGCTATCAATAAGATGGCAGCTAAGTATGACATGCCAATCTTATATAGCTGCCACCCACGTAGCCGTAAGAGACTGGAGGCAAGTGGATTCCAGTTGGATAAGCGCGTAATTCAGCATGATCCTCTCGGATTTCATGATTATAACTGCTTGCAGATGAACGCTTTTGCTGTTGTAAGCGATAGCGGAACACTGCCCGAGGAAAGTTCGTTCTTTACGAGCGTTGGTCATCCGTTCCCTGCCATCTGCATCCGTACATCGACGGAGCGTCCTGAAGCACTTGACAAGGCATGTTTCTTTATTGCAGGTATTGATGAAGGGAGTTTGTTGCAAACTGTTGATACTGCAGTAACCATGAATCATAATGGCGACTACGGCATTCCTGTTCCTGATTACATCGAAGAGAATGTTTCTACCAAGGTCGTGAAAATAATCCAGTCTTATGTTGGCATTGTCAATAAAATGGTTTGGAGGAAAAATTAACAACGAGAACAAAATAAAGACGAAATATGAGTTTGTTTAAAGACAAAGTCCTTCTGATAACTGGAGGCACGGGAAGTTTCGGTAACGCAGTACTTAATCGTTTCTTGAAGACCGACATAGGTGAGATTCGTATTTTCTCGCGCGACGAGAAGAAACAAGACGATATGCGTCACGACTTCCAGGCCCGTATGCCAGAGGTAGCCAATAAAATAAAGTTCTATATCGGTGATGTCCGCAATCGCTCCAGTTTGACCTACGCCATGCAGGGGGTAGATTACGTGTTTCATGCGGCTGCGCTGAAGCAGGTTCCGAGTTGCGAGTTCTTTCCTCTTGAGGCAGTGAAAACAAATGTAATAGGCACGGATAACACGCTGGATGCGGCCATTGAGGCTGGTGTCAAGTGTGTTATATGCCTCTCTACCGATAAAGCGGCTTACCCAATCAACGCCATGGGTATCACCAAGGCCATTGAGGAGAAGATAGCAGTGGCTAAGAGCCGTCTCTCTGGCGACACCAAGATCTGCTGCACCCGCTACGGCAATGTCATGTGCAGCCGTGGTAGTGTGATTCCCCTTTGGATTGACCAGATCCGTAAGGGTAATCCTATTACCTTGACTGAGCCAAAGATGACCCGCTTCATCATGAGCCTAGAAGAGGCTGTTGACCTTGTACTCTTTGCGTTTGAGAATGGTAAGAATGGTGACATCCTCGTTCAGAAGGCTCCTGCTTGCACCATCCAGACACAGGCTGAAGCTGTGTGTGAGCTGTTTGGTGGTAAGAAGGAAGAAATCAAGGTTATTGGTATCCGACATGGTGAGAAGATGTACGAGACTTTGCTTACCAAAGAAGAGGCTGCTAAGGCTGTTGATATGGGCAACTTCTATGCAGTGCCTGCTGATAACCGTGACCTGAACTACGATAAGTATTTTAAGGAGGGTGATACCAAGCGTGCATTGATTGATGAGTTCAACTCGAATAACACGAGAATCCTGAATCTGGAGGAAACTAAAGAGAAGATTGCCAGCCTTCAGTATATTCAGAACGAACTTAACGGCATTCCGAATCTAGTTTAGTTGAATCCTGAAACTTGAATCTTGAAACTTCAACCGCAGGTTGGTCGCTCCAGGCACAGGCTTCCTACGGTCGCCAGAGCCTTCCGTTAGGGAAGCAGTACAGCCCAATCGTCGCTGACATCCGGCTGGATTATCTAAGCGGCAGAGCTGCAAAAACGTGAAAGCATAAGATATACTATGGCGCTCAATAAACCATTGTCGTATCTACCGTCCTGGGCTCAGGAGAGGCGCGTTCAATGATCATACAAGAGGTTTTGAACGTGACCCATTGTTTCTTCCAGATTCTGAGAGAAAGTCTATGATTATGGCAGCAAGGCTTATAATAGATGATTTTGAGCACTTGTTTGAATACGTAGAGCCACATAATGACAATGAGAATGTGTTTTCACATCGCATTTATGAGTTGTTATTAAGAACCTGTACGGAAGTTGAGTCTTGTTGTAAGGGAATTCTTATTGCCAATGGTCATGCCGCAAAAAACATGGATGACTATAAGAAGATAGAACAGGCTACTCATCTTTCTGGTTATACGGTTCAGTATTCTAATTGGCTGCCAACCTCATATACTACTCAGCCCTTTGCAAAATGGGCAACAAACGAGTCACTACCATGGTATAAAGCATATAATGATGTGAAACATAACAGGTCTCAGAATTTCAAGCTGGCAAGTCTAAAGAATTTGCTGGATGCCATTAGTGGATTGCTTTGTATCATTCATGCACAAGTAGGTGATGTCGTGCAGCAAGTTTTTGAGAGCAATATATACTTCTCTTCAGATGAAGTTGATGTTACAATTCGTTCATTTAAGATAAATCCTTATCAGTTCCCTGATGGCGAGAAATACGACTTTGATTGGGAAAATATGAAAGCAGCCCCGAATCGTATACAGAACTTTGTTTTTGTTTGATTCCTTTAATCATGAACCCTGAAACTTGAAACCAGAGTTAATTCTCCAATTCTCTAATTCCTGATGGCAATTAACAGTTAACAAGTTAACATCAATATGCGGCAGCGAGCCATCAGAACTTACGCGCATTCTGTTTGGCTTTTAGCAAGCAACCGTGAACCCTGAACAATGAACCGTGAACCATTTGTGGGCTCTTGCTGACTAAAGCCAAACACACAAATAAGGTAGCGGCATAAGCCAGGAAATGTGATAGGAAAGAATCACACCAAACCGTAAACATCAAACTGTAAACCTTAAACGGTAAACAGTAAACTTTATCAAAAATGCAGGATAACACATCAAATAACAACCCAAATCAATTCCATAAGCCACAAATATAAAAAAATGTTTGATATTAAACTACTTACAAAACGTATCTTTAACAAGACATACACTCCTCTATAAAAAACAATGAACCCACAACAGTCTTTTTCCAATAATAAATCTGAAAACACAAAGCGTATAGCCAAAAATACTATACACTTATATGTCCGAACATTATTTACAATGTTTGTGACTTTATATACGTCACGAGTCGTTCTCAATACTTTGGGAATTGACGACTATGGCATTTACAATGTCGTTGGAGGTTTCGTCGCAATGTTTGCTGTATTAAGCAGTTCACTTTCTAATGCAATAAGTCGTTTCCTGACATATGAACTAGGACATGGCGATAAAAACAGATTGAACCTCATTTTTTGCACAGGAGTAAACATCCAAATTGGCATGTCACTCCTTATTGTGGTTGTATGCGAAGCTATCGGAATATGGTTTCTTAATTGTGAGATGTCTATTCCTGCTGATCGTTTATATGCAGCTAATTGGGTTCTTCAATTGTGTATGCTCACATTTTGTGTCAATCTTATAAGTGTCCCATATAATGCGGCAATTATTGCACATGAAAAAATGGATGCATATGCATATATTAGCATTTTGGAGGTACTGCTCACTTTAGGTGTGGTCTATTTGCTGGTTATGTCACCAATAGACAAACTTATTACGTATTCCATTTTGCTATTTCTCGTTAAACTTTTTATCCGCTTTGTATATGGCATATATTGTGGTAGAAAATTTGAGGAATGTAAATACCATATTGTGTTTGAGAAGAGCATCCTTAAGGAGATGTCGGGCTTTGCAGGATGGAACTTCTTCGGAAATTCTGCATACCTTTTCAATACTCAGGGTGTTAATATGCTTATGAACATCTTCTTCGGTGTAGCAATAAATGCCGCAAGAGGTATTGCAGCCCAAGTAGATGCTGCTGTAAAAATGTTTGTAGGCAATTTTATGGCTGCTGTTAATCCTCAGATTACGAAGTCTTACGCTGCAGGAGATCTCAGTTATATGCACATGCTGATTTATCGTAGCTCTAAGTTGTCCGGATATCTGTTGTTATATTTTGCGATTCCCGTTATTCTTGAGGCTGATGAAATACTTTATATATGGCTGAAAATCGTACCAGACTATACCGCAACTTTTATTCGTATTTTGATTATTACTTCCTTTTTTGATACAGTTTTTTCTAGCTCAATGGTTACATCTGTTAATGCAACAGGTCATATAAAAAAGTACCAAATAATTGTCACAACAATAGGATGCCTTGTATTTCCATTAACATGGCTCGCATATTATTTAGATGGTGCGGTTTGGGCAACATATATTGTATATGGAATAGTCTATTTTGTCCTTATTTTCATTAGATCGTATATTTTAAAAGGATTAATTGACTTCCATCCTTTTGATTTTATTAAAAAAGTAATGTTGCCTTACTTGCCAGTAATACTCTTTAGCTTTATACCACCTATATTGATTGTTTATTATATTCCTGAAGGGTTCGTGCGATTGGTTGCCACATCAGTTGTTAGTTTTCTTTCGACCTCTGTAGTCGTTTATTTCATTGGTTTAACTAAGAGTGAAAAACTCTTTGTTAAAGGCATAATAAATAAATATAGAAATAGATAATGATAAAATGAAAATACATTCTCTCATAGTCAGGGTTCTTATGTATTTAGGGTACGTAAACCAAGTGAGTGCAAACATTACATATTCATTACCGAATGAGCGTTTGAAGGGTAAACGAATAATTATAACTGGAGGAGGTCGTGGACTTGGAGCATCAATGGCAGAGAAATTCGTTAAAGAGGGTGCGGAGGTCTTAATAGCAGGGCGTAATGAGAATACAGTCAAAGATACAGCTAACCGTATTGGCTGTAAATATCTAACGCTTGATGTTAGCAAAGTTGATACTTTTACTGATTTTATCAAGCATGCTGACGAACTGCTTGGCGGCGCAAACTGCCTCGTGAACAATGCTGGTATTTCTTTGCATGAAAACACTTTTTTTGATGTCACTCCCGATACCTTTGACCGTCAGATAGACACAAACTTCAAAGGCGCTTTTTTTCTAACGCAAGAGTTTATCAATCAGATTAAAACCAGCAGCAGAAGAGCAAACGTTCTTTTTGTATCCTCCGAAGCTGGCGATACAATGGATTTTCGTCCATATGGTTTCACTAAGGCTGCTGTTAATAGTATGGTGCAGGGATTGGCTTATCTTTTCAGAAAAGAAGGTATCCGTGTAAACGCAGTAGCTCCTGGCATTTGCGCATCTGATATGACAGGTATAAGAGCAGACGGAAATATTGGTTCTGGCTCTTATGCCACGGGGCGATACTATCTGCCTGAAGAGGTTGCTGAAACTGCTTGCTTCCTTTTGTCAGATGCCTCAGGTTGCGTCTCTGGTCAAATAATAACTTGTAATAATGCACAAACGGTTAATGCCCGTTGGAAGTAAAATTAGTAGCTATGTCAAACAAACATTATACTGACGAACGAGCTGTACAAATTGTATTGGCTCTATTAAAAGAAAACGGAATACGCAAGGTCGTTGCTTCACCTGGCACTACCAATATCACGTTTGTGGGCAGTATTCAGCAAGACCCTTGGTTCGAGGTTTATTCTTCCGTTGATGAGCGTTCTGCTGCCTATATTGCTTGTGGCCTGGCAGAAGAAAGCGGAGAACCCGTTGTACTGACCTGTACAGGAGCAACAGCATCGCGTAATTATTATTCAGGTCTTACTGAGGCATATTATAGAAAATTGCCGATTTTGGCTATTACCTCACATCAGGGGGTTGATCGTATCGGCCATCTGATTGCTCAGAATATTGATCGCAGACAAGTGGCAAACGATATTGTCAAACTGTCTGTTGAAATACCTTTTGTTACCAATGCTCGCGAAGAGTTTCTTGCAAACATAGAAGCAAACAAGGCAATACAAGAACTTCGACGAAACGGTGGCGGACCAGTTCACATCAATTTATATACGCATTATAGTACAAACTTTACAGTTGAGCGACTCCCTTCAACTAGAAATATTCGTAGGTATGAGTATAATGCAGATTTACCCTTAATTCCAGAAGGAAGAGTAATTATAGCTGTCGGTTCTCATAAGAAGTTTTCAACAGATGAAGTTCACTCGATTGATAATTTTTGTGCTACTTATGATGCAATAGTCCTTTGTGACCACTCCAGCGGATATTATGGGAAATATCGTGCTCAAATGGCGTTACCATTCTCTCAGTCTTCTGCACTTTTCAATTCAAGTGTTAAATCATGCTATCTTTGCATCCATATTGGTGAAGTTTCTGGTGATTACACAATGGGTGTAAATTGCAAAGAGGTGTGGAGAGTAAGTCCTGACGGTGAAATTCGTGATAAATACGAAAAGTTATCAGCAGTATTCCAAATGCAAGAAGTGGATTTCTTTAATCACTATGCAAAGGAAGGTACAGACAATCATTCGATGATAGATTGTGCTAATAATGAATATGAATTGTTGTACAATGCAATCCCAGAATTGCCTTTTGGAAATCTATGGGTTGCAAAAAACACATCAGCCAAGCTCCCTTCACCTGCAGTTTTGCATTTGGGCATACTCAATTCTCTTCGAAGCTGGAATATGTTCAAGTTACCAGAAGGCATAGAAACTGCTTCCAACGTAGGTGGGTTTGGTATAGATGGCGGTTTAAGTTCTCTAATTGGTGCATCTTTGGTACACAAAGACAAGTTGTACTTTGGCGCATTTGGTGATTTGGCTTTCTTCTATGATATGAATAGCCTAGGCAATCGTCATGTTGGTAATAACATAAGAATACTTCTTATAAATAATGGATGTGGAACTGAATTCAAACTACGAACACACCCTTGCTATGCTTTTGGCGAAGAAGCTAATGCCTTTATGGCTGCTGCTGGTCACTATGGCAACAAGTCTAAGAACCTTGTAAGGCATTATGCAGAAGACTTAGGTTTTAAATATTTAACTGCATCAAGTAAAGAAGAATATAATGCCGTGATTGACGAATTCGTGAATCCAGAAATATCTTCATCCATTATATTTGAAATTTTTACAGATTATACGATAGAAGACGAAGCCTACCTTCAAATTAGAAATATCGTTACCGATAACAAGGCTGCATTAAAAATGTCTTTGAAGGAATTAGGTGAAAAAATTATTGGTGCAGGAGGATTAAGTAAAATACGAAAAATACTTCCAATATGAAAATAGGAATACTTACACATCCTTTAGAGGTCAACTATGGTGGTATTCTTCAAGCTTATGCTCTATCAACCATCTTAACGGAAATGGGACATAATGTTGAAGTGCTGAAGAGGGTTTACGACAAGCCGCTTTGTAAGCGCATACTCATTATGCTACTCACATCTTTGGGACATACCAGATACAACAATCCTAAATATAAGAATCTTCGCAGATTCGTTTCAGAGCATATCCACTATACTCGACCTATGCACACAAGCAGGCAGTTATCCTCTTATGTTAAGAGTCATGGCTTCAATGCTGTTATTGTCGGAAGCGATCAGGTTTGGAGGTCAGATTTTGCAATGAGTTTTGGTTTCGACTATTTCCTAGATTTCGTTCCTGCTGGAGTATCTCGATTATCCTATGCAGCTTCTTTTGGTTTGTCCGATTGGTTGTACACCTCGGAGCAAACTCTGCGAATAAAGAATCTTCTCAACACTTTTAAGGCTGTTTCCATCCGCGAAACCAGTGGCAGGAATATTTGCTCTGAACATTTGGATATTCAAGCAGAAGTCGTGCTCGATCCCACTCTTTTGCTTACCGCAGAACATTATAGTGAGCTTGCGAGCCCCAAACTTCTTGAGGTTCCTTACGTTTTTGTATATTGGCTTGGCTCTGAAGAGGGCAAACGCGATGCATTATTAAAAATTAACTCAAAAAAATATAATGTAATTGATATATCACTGCGAGGAGACGATACTCTTATATCCATAGAAGATTGGCTTTCGTATATCCGATATGCTGATTTTGTTGTAACTGACTCGTTTCATGGTTGTGTGTTCTCTATACTTTTCGAAAAGCCTTTTACGATATGTGCCAACGATATTGGTGGAAATAGTCGTTTGATTTCTCTTTTTGAGATATTAAACTTAGATTCCACTCGCGAGATTAATTACCCGGAACTTCGTGTACGTCTTGAAGAATTACGCAAGAGTTCCTTACGCTTCTTAAAAGAATCACTAGTTCTGTAACTGCATGACAATTACTTTTTTCACAAACCAGATAAATCATCATCAGATCCCTCTCTCGGATGAGTTCTATAAGGTATTGGCAGACGACTACCATTATGTAGCTATGGAACGACTGCCTGCTGAGTATATCAAAAATGGTTATGATGATAGGTTGGACAGATCTTATATCATAAGAGCTTATGAGGATGAAAGTGCTATGAAGCAGGCCAAGAATTTGATTAATACGTCCGATGTTGTAATTATAGGTCATGCTCCTGATAGTCTATTCTATGAGCGAGAGAAAGCAGACAACGTCACTTTTCATTATAGCGAACGGTGGTTGAAGAAGGGGCTTTGGCGAGCACTCAATCCTATAACATTATATCACTTCTATATCAATCATATTCGTTTCCGCAGCAAGCGTACTTATATGCTCTGTGCCAGTGCGTTCACCAAGTCTGATGTGAACAAGTTCGGAGCATATCCACATAAGTGCTTTAAG
>Ga0256870_1001122_pt1 | contig 10972 bp, 10 predicted proteins | sample RumenRJG_06RNA_FD_186079 | JGI IMG/M metagenome (GOLD analysis project Ga0256870, IMG submission 186079) | Metatranscriptome of bovine rumen microbial communities from Lethbridge, Alberta, Canada - Rumen RJG_06 (Metagenome Metatranscriptome) | ecosystem: Host-associated > Mammals > Digestive...
CGACGTGACAAAATGGGAAATTATGCATACCCAAGGATTACCCCTGCATGCGCAGGGAAAACGATTGTAAGGCTAATGTTGTATTGGTGTCGAAAGGATTACCCCTGCATGCGCAGGGAAAACACTAAATAAACTGCAAAAAATAAAGGTTTTATTCTACCTTCTACTTAATTTTCATTTAGTTTATTTAATATATCATAAGCAATATAACAATCCCGTACAGCCCTATGCATTCCACTTGTATCAATAGAAAAATACTCTGCAACATTTAACAATTTGTAATCTTTAATGTTTTCTATTTTTCTTCTTGCAATTTTTAAAATATCCTTTGTTTTTCGTATGTTACACTCTATTTTCAGCTGATTGGATGCACTTAACAAAAAATCAATGTCAAACTTGATATTATATCCTACAACTACATCATCTTTAATAAAATCGAATAATTGTCTAATTGCGTTATCTAATGAAACACCTTCGATTGTTAACATTTCGTCCGTTATACCTGTCAAATCTACAATTGATTGTTCAAGTTTTTTTGAATACTTAACTAATCTATGAAATTCATCAACAATTATTCCATTTTTTACTTTTAAAGCCCCTATCTCTATAATTGAATCCTTAAAAGCATCCAAACCTGTAGTTTCTAAATCTAAAATAACATAATTAACAAAGGGCTTGCTTTTGTGAACCCTTCTTATTCTATCATATTTTGATACTTTACTAAAACCATACTTGGAATTTTCCTCTCCTGTTTTTTTATTTCCAATTGGAATTTTCATTAACGTTATTCCTTCATAATCAGTTGGTATCCAACTTGAATTATGAACTTTAAACGCAAACCCTTGCTCCGTATTAGTCGAAAAAACCATAGTTGCATTTCCCAGACTTATATTTTCACAAACTCTTTCCCACAGTTTTTCTCTAACTTTAGCATTAACTTTTCCAACATAAATTCCTGTGTTTATTTCAATCAGCCATTTAGTTAAATCCCCTTTTAGTTTAGGAGGGCAATTCGATACATTAATAATAATCATGTTTCTTCTCCACTATCATCATACAAAACTCCATGTTCCAAATTTTTCCCTTTGTTGTCCCACAAATACAATGTACTTGTGGAATCTGACTGATTAAATTCTTCCTCTGATAAAATATATTTTATATCACAAACCATTCTCTCTATAATTCGACTTTTACTAAAAATATCTCTTAATTTTCTTCTAGTTTCACTTCCAATGTCTTCAATATCATTAGAAGCTAACTCAAATGCCACTGGAATTGTCGTTTCCGCCTTATATAAATCTGCTATATCATATACAAAGGATAACTCATGTCCAACATGAACAAATCCTAAACCAGGCGAACAACCTAATGCACATATTACTGCGTGCGCTAAACCATATAAACATGCATTTCCAGCAGACAATGATTTGTTTACTTGGTCGCTATTCTCGTAATCATCAGTTTTGTAAGATCTTCCATTCCAGACAACATTCCATTGCTTCGCTAGATTTTTATATAATGAGCGAACTCTGCTCCCCTCTCTTCCTCTAAGTTGCTGCATAGTTAATCTAGATACATCTTCTTTAAACCTTAACTGATACATCTTTCTTGCAACTGCTATATGTTTTTTTTCATTAGATACTAATTCAGCTTGTTTTATTAAAAGTGTTGAATGGTTCGTTAATGCTTTACCATAAGCATAAAATCTCACACCATGTTCTCCTACCCAAATTACAGTCACACCCATATCTCCCAGCATTTCAATTGCTCTATGTGTAACATCGCTTCCTGGTCCAAGCATTAATATAGAAATAGAAGCTGCCGGAATAAACGTCACCCCCTCTGAATCGGTGACCTTTATTGCGCTATCTTCTCTATTAAGCTTACACCTTTCTAAATATATGAACGAAAGCCTATCCTGAATTCTAGGAAGCAGATTTAATTCAGGTTTTTCAATGCCAACTTTTTTCTTCATAGTTACTCCCTCACTATTGTAAGTAATCCCATACCATAAACCTTTCCTCTGCCTATCCCTTTAATCAAAGTCTTTTTAAACTTTTCTACATCATTAATTGTCAATACTCCATCAAAGGTGGCCTCTTTTATCCTAACTTTTGCACCTTTATCTTTTTTTCTGAATATTTTCCACTCAGACGCTACGACGTTAGCCTCTTCTATTTCAAACCCACCTTGTAACGCCTTCTTTCCTAGCCATTCTAACTGATGCCTTATCGATGTATGAGCAATTACTTTTCCTCTTTTTTTTTTCATCGCATTTTACGGAATACGTTGGATTTGCAACCAATCTAAATCTCCATGTCTGCTTTTCATCAACTCTATTTATAAGGCTATCATATATCTTTATTTCACCAGTTTCTCCCTTATAGCCGAATTGACTCACAATAACTTCTAAATTTGGTTTTTCCTTACTTAAAATTAGTAAATAATATTGTCCCCTTAATTTATCAACGCGCCATAAATTTCTCTTTTGCTTATTTTCAAATGCACGTTCTATTGCACCATGATAAATATTAGGTGATGCCATAGCAAGCTGTGTTTTTCTTAGGTTCGTATTTAACCTAACTCTGGAAAAAAACATTTTTATTCCTCCAATTCTTTCATAGGATCATGCTCCATTTTTTCTTTTGAATATACAATTTTTCCTTTCCGTTCTTTTATGTATCTATAACCATATTCTCTTTTTAAAGGTGAAAAAGAAATTGGTACATCATTTACAATTGCCGATGACTCATCAGCATCTGTAATAATCCTTAGATATTCTTTTTCTTTAAATCTAAGGATTTTCTTTTTTCTCCATTCAGGCAACAACCATGGTTCATATAATAATGCATTATACAAACATTCTCTTCTCATTCCAAGATTTATTGGAAACGAAGGTGGACATGCCCTTCTTCCAAGAAACAATGAAAATTTAGGATTATCAATGGCTTTTCTTATATTTTCTAGTAAATCTTCTTTTTCACTTTCCAAACCTATAAGAAAAGTCGCATCACTTAAATACTTATGTTTTGATAAATTACAGTTAAGCTTTTCTCCCATATTTGTTATCTGAAAATCTTCAATTATTGTTCCCTGATTGTCTATTCTCACTCCAAACTTAAGCTCTGTTAAATCTTCAACAGACTCTGTTCGCTTTCTGCCAAGTGCCGCGGCTATTAAGCCAATGACCCCACTTTTTGATGGATAATAATCCGTTCCTCTATCATCAAACAACGATCTAGTTCCCCATGATTGAAGAGGAGCATTTAATCTCAATAATAACGTTGCCAAACTAATCTTCCTTTCCTAACAATTTTTCTACCGCATTTGTGATTTTTTCAACCAAATCATTATATTTTACTTTTTCTCCAATTTCATATGTGTCAGCTTTTCCTAAAACGAAAGCTTTCTCTGGTTTTGCCGAATAATTTTCATATATACCATTTATTTCATCAATCAACGCTATTTCTGACTTTTCTTCAAAACCATTTTCTGATCTTTTCACAGGCTTTTCAAATGCGCTGACAAAATTTATTGGTTGATCTGTACGTACCGTAGCATAAACAAAATATGGTAATGTCCTATTTGCAAATGTATTTTGTTTACCTGTCGGCATAGATTTAACAAATGCATTAATAAATCCTCCAACTATTTCCACTATGTCATCCTTATCCAATCTGTCTTTATATGCTAATTCTCCAACATTTATATTTGCATATCTGTACATAGTTGATGAATTAAACTCCACTGTACCGAGATGTCCTGCTCCAGTTTTTCCATCAACTGAAACGTCATCACATGCTGTAAAATAATCGTATTCATTACTAATCGTATGTGTTGAAATTGCATGAGAAACCTGAACTGCTGCATCATAATTTAAATTAACATTATTTGCAGCCATTCTACCAAATAACAAAATATCTACACTTGGTTTTTCTATTAATGCCTTTTCTATTATTCTTTTATATTTTTTTTCCAATTCTTTTGCCTTCGATTTTTCTTTTCTTTCCGTAGAATATTCTTCTGCAATAGTTGCTAACTCTTTAATTTGTAAAGAACTAATAAAAAACAAAACATCCTTTTTTCCTGACGATTTTATATCTCCCAATTCTAATATCTTATTAGAAATTTCTTCAAGACTTTCTTCACTCCATTCTTCGTTTTTTTTCTTCAATTCCTCCTTCAAAAGAAGAGAAATATTTCTCGTTCTAAATCCAATTTTGTCAGCCTCAAACTCATCCTTGAACATTAATCTCATTGCTCTTTTCCACGCTTGTGAAGAAACTCTTGATCTTAATGTTCCTCCATAAATTGCCGTTTTAGGGCTTCCAGTATCATCCCTATTAACACATGATGGTGGAACTGTCTGCAATACATGTAAATCAACAAAAATATTTTTTTTCATCTTATAAATCCTCCATTTTATCATATCTGTATAAATCTTGTCCCCATCGAAGAATAACCTTCGACTTAGACTCATCAAATTGAATTTCATATAAATCCGAAGCTAAAAGTGCATAATTCAATTTAATGTTCTCTCTTTTTAATAACTTTATAATTGATCTCAAATAATTAGAAAGCGCTACTATGTCAATAGCTGTAGCTAATACTTTATACTTTTCTTGCATTCTATTCTTTGCATTTAGATCATCCTGTCTCATTGCAAATTTCTTCATTGCCGTTCCTATTGACACATTTTCATTTGTATTCATAGATTCATTTTCACAATCTACACCTTGTTGATGTAAAGCATACAAGGTTAATGCTAAAAAACAGGCCCACTCTTCCTTAGTGGCTATTCCCGTTTTGCTATAAAATGTTTCTGGCATATTTTGTAATAAAAGACCAAAAATTTTAGGATTTTCTCCCGGTTTTTTTCCAATACAACTTCTTAATTGAGCTAATATAACTCTACCATCACCTGCTTTAGACTCTTTTTCAATTGATGTTATCTTTTTTATTACAAAATCTTTTATTTCTTCTTTTCTACTCATTTATTCTCCTTTCAAGAAATTCTTGTGGATAAATGCCGTTCAACTTCACCCTAAACATATTATATGCCTCTGGAATAGATACTATATTATCTTTTGTCTCCTCTTTTCCAACGTATATAATACAATCTATCTCTTTAATATACTCCATTACTACACTGTCAGCTGCTCTTTTAGCAATTCTATGCCATTTTTTTTGTTCAACCTCCTTAATTGATTTACTTGGTTCAATGGATATTAACCATTTTCTAAATTTTTCATCAATTTTTTGAAAAAAAACAGTAGACAATCTTTCCTTTAATTTTTTTGCATCTTTTCCACATATTATTTTGATTTTATTTGCAAAAAGTTTAAATGCATCATTAGAAACTTTTTCACACTTTTCAATTTCATCAGATATAGTAATTATCCAATCTTTCCCTATATTATCCAATAATTCCGATGATAAACTTATTTTATCATCAATATAATCACCATATGTATATGACATACCATCTCCATACACCATGCCAAGTGTATTTATAGTCAATAATTTATCATTTATACAACCATTACGCTTTAATATTTCTATCCATGATACCACTCCTGGTTTTTTGGTATCCTTATTACTTTTCAGCAGTGTAGAAAACTCTCTCCAGGCTTGAATAGCGATATCATGCTTTTTAGGAATAATCTTTGAAGTCTTCGTATCTCTTTTCCACATCGACATTTGTTCTATTGGGTCATCTTCCTTATCATAAAAATCTCCACCTAATATCGAGAACCCGTCTATTCTGCCATTTTGAGCATTTAAATGCACTCTTCTTGATTGAATACTATATAACTCTGGCAAATTATTTGGAGGAGCTATTTTACAATTTTGCTCAATTCTTACTTTTTGTTCCCACGAAGGTCTTGGCTTCCCCCAAAGAGATATTTCAGAACCCGTTTTAACTGGCGTCAAATTTAATAACAATTCCTCATATAAATTTTCACCTTCAAATTTTATATTTCCTAATAACCCTAATCTTCCTACACCCGCTGCATCCTTACAACCTGGTGCATTTTTGTTATACTTAACATTTACCGAAAATGCATTTAAATGAATTAACCATCTTGCAGCTTCAGATTCTGTCAATTTTAATAAATTTTCTCCTTCCGACATACTAAAATGATGTCTGGTATACTTATTATCACTTTCTTTTATGTTTCCCTGTAAAACCGCAACATTATACTCTTTAAGATAGCTTTTACCATCTTTTACCATTTCAGGGACTTGATAAAATGGGGTGTCAGGATGAAATAGCCAAAATCTATTCTCATATTGTTTTAAATATTTCTCTACAATTCCCTCTGGAAAATTTCTTAACTCTTTGTATGCTTTCCACCTATTTAAAACCAATTCTTCAATTTCATCACTTTCTTCCCAATCTATATCTGCTTCATTTAAATAACTATTTTCCCCATCTTCATCATATCTATAAAAAAGAGTAATTGCAATCGAAAGTAATAATCTTTCAATTGCTAAGTTTTGAAGAGGTGTTTCTCCTGCTAGTGCCTTATATTTATAAGAATATTTTAACGCATCAATCAAAGAAACTTCTGATATCTTTAAATTTTTACCTAAAACACGTATCCATTTTTCATAAAGAAGATTAAATCTTTTGTCCATTTTTATACCTCACTTTCTTTTTTCGAATACACAAATCCTTCTTCAAATGAGTACTTAACTTCATATTTTCCCAATTCAGCTTTTGCATCTTCATTAAGAATTAGAAATAATTCCCCAGCAAGCCACGGAGATTCCTGCCAACTAGATAATTCTGCCAATGTGTTTTTTTCTAATTCATTAATAATTTTAGATGATTCCCCTGGCAAAGAAAATATTATTGGCAATCTTATTTTTTGCTTTGAAATTTTTTTTGCATCTGATTCGCTTGGCTTAATCCTAGAATCAAAAACACAATCTTCCTCTCCTACACAAGTAACAAATACATTTGAAACTTTTTTTAATAAAATGACATCTATCGATAATTCCCCATCCCTAACAGCTGCTTCGGCATCTTCTAACTCATTTTGTACATCAAGCATTCCATCCATATTCCTTTTTAATGAATATGATGGTTTATTTAACGCATATACCTGCGCTAATTGTTTTTTCCTGCTTATTGTATTATTATATTCTTCTATATATTCTTCTTTATCACTAAAATCACTTTTTATATCATATACATTCTGCACCATATATAAAATATCTCTTGGAATATTAATCTCATTAGAAACTCTTTCTAATTGTTTTAAAGTTCTACTCAACAGAAAATTTCCATATATTTTCTCTGTTGCATAATTATATGGTTTTTCTTCCCCGTCAAGTAATATAACAACCTCAGGTTGATTCAAGTCGATTGGACGAGTTTTTTTAGAATTACTCCCATCTCGTATATGCCTATGTAATCTTCCTATTCGTTGCAATAATAAGTCCATTGGACAAAGCTGAGTAACTAAAATATCCGCATCATAATCTAAGGACTGTTCTAATACCTGTGTGCCAATTAAAATAGTGTGATTTCTAATAACGTCTGTTGAATCTTTTCCCATTTTTTCAAGTAATTCTTTTTCTTTTCTTACTCTATCTGGCATAACAAATTGCGCATGATATAAAATAATATTATAATCATTCATTTTTTCTTTTGCAAAATAATACATCTTCTGAGCATCACGAACAGTGTTTGTTATAATGCAAGCGCATCCACCACATCTTGTCCTAGTCTTTATCATTTTTAATACTGATTCAATTTCACTTGAATAAGTTACATTTATTTTTTTTTCTTTTAATGATGATATACTAAGACCTTTTTGATTGATTGTATTACCATCAGTCCATGTAAATAATGGATACTCATCACTCTCCTTCCAATTTTCATTATTACAAATTATATCTTTTTGTTTTCTTTTTAGTATACATTTTGTATATTGTTTTGCATATGCTAAAATAAATTCTTTTCTTCGCTCTTTAGGTAACGTAGCTGATAACATTATCACAGGTACGCCGTATGCTCCCATCCATCTTAAAGAGTCTAGCAAATATTCATTCATGTATGCATCATATGCATGACATTCATCTATAATAACAACTTTTCCAATAAGTCCTAAATGTCTCAGCATAAAATGTTTTCTTTTTAATGTTGCTAATAAAAACTGATCAATTGTTCCAACAACAAAATCTGCCAACAATGCTTTTTTATTTCCCTGAAACCATGGATGTACCTCTATACCTGAATTCATTTCATCTTCATTTACGTTTGACTCCCCATTAAATTTATATTTATTATATTCCTCATTCAAATCAGCCGTACCATGTGCTAAACGTATTGAATTCAACGTATCTTCTGAAACATTCTTAGCCCACTCCATTAACCTATAAAAAAGAGCATTACTTGTAGCTTGCGTAGGTAATCCAAAAAAAACTCCTCCTGATTCACAATCATTTGCCAATACCTCAGCTGCTGCAAGTGCAGCCTCTGTTTTTCCGACTCCCATCTGCGCTTCTAAAATAAATAGTCCTGGATTTTTAACGTTATTTACTATATTAATAAATAATTCTTGTACTTCATTTGGCATAAATCCAAATCTTTCCTCAAATGTTATTTTATCCATTTTACAAATTTCTGTTTCCCATCTTTCCGGAAATTCTAACTTGTTCCAAGCGTATGAAATTCTCTCAGGATATTTTTCTATATCAAAATTATCACCCAAACCTATCAATTTAAAATAAAATTGATTACTAGCCATCCAATCAGCCATCACTAGTAATCCTGAAAATATTGTTTGAGCTTGAATATCTATATTAGGTAATTCAAAAAAACTATTTATACTACATAATTCTAAAGCATCATCAATAATAGCTTCCCATATATTTTCCCATCTGTTACATTCTTTTTCATCATCACGTCCAAATAAATTTATTCTATAATCTTCAAAATAATCTACTTTTATTTGTCCATTAATTATAACTGGGTTTTGTGGTTTACCGTGATGTGCTCCTATGACAGACGCATATGCATTCAATTTATTTTTTTCTTCTATTGTATTGCATTTTTTTTCTATAATATGTTTTAAAATTTCTTCTCCGACATATGCATGCGGAGTCTTTCCTTGATCCATGTATATGTCATTAATAATAAATCCTTTTTCTTCTAGTGCGATTCTTTTTTCTATAATTTGCTTTGTTATTATACTCTGAAAATATGAATTTACTTTACCTATATCATGTGTATATGCAAAAAAAATAGCAACTTTTTCAAATTCATTTTTATTTAGTTTTGTTGCTTTAATCACAGATTCAGGAATCCATTTATCAATTATTTTTTCCATTGCACCAACCGTGTCTCTAAGATGCATCCATAGTGGTAGCCATAATTCAGTATTACTCTTATCTGTCTTTGCAACAAATTCGATGTAATTTTTATATTTTTTCATCTATTTCCCTCTCTTAATTCTCATGTTGATCTACAAAATTAACTTCCACTTTTTTACTTAACACATCAATTTGCGAATTCAACGAATTTTTTGATATTATCACTTAATCTTTAGCGTTTATTCTTTTCAACAACTAAGTGTTACACCTGCATTAACATAGAAATATAACTAGTGTAATTAATCCAATTTTTCCTGCTACATCTTGAACAGCGTCGAAAAACTAATGATAAACTGGAGTATCATTAGAATTTACACCTATACTTGGTTGTTGATATGGCGAATTACCTTCTTGAAATTTGTAATCATATACACTTTTGAACGCTCTATAGACCCACTTTAACCACTCTTTTCAAATCCATATACTCTTGCTAATTTGTTTTAAGCATAATTGGTTCAACAGTTGGTTACAATTTTTGTCCATTTTCAATGTTAAATACATTTTCACGTCCAAACCATTCTAAATCACACTGATTATTTATCTTGCTACAAATCCAAGATGATGTAAATGCTTTAGTCTTAGTTTTTGTATGTTCCGACTGTTCTTCTAAAAACCTAGAAACACGCAGTTGAATAATGTCAAAACCAAAACCCTTAAGTAGTTCTTCTATTATATGTTCTTTTTTACTAATTCTTCTACCATTTTCTGTATAAGCACTTGCATTGATACAATCCCCCTTTTTACTCATCTTAGCAATTGTACTCTGCTAAGCTTTACCTTATTTATCAAATCTGCTTTATTCATATTGTTTTGTCAATTAATAATTCCCATAGTTTGTTATAGGATATAGCCATATTCTAATATCTCTATAGCGATGTTATTTTACTTCTAAATATTTCATAAGGTCACTATGTAAAAAATTATACCTTGTTATCAAATCATAAACAATATAATAGCAAATAAATTCTTTGCAATTACAGAGATTGTATTTACTAAACATGAAAAACCTTTTATTCCTTGAATGAAAAACTAAAACCCAACTGAAATATCGTCTGATTACACAAAATCGATTTTTGACATCAAATTCGACTTTTTTTAGGCTACCTTCTTTCTGAAAAGGTGCTATAATTAGCTTATTCCAGACAGTGGGTATATTGAAAATTGCATAGCAAACAGACGGCTGGCTAATTCTTATGCAAAAGTAAACTAGACTTTTTTAGCCATTTTCAGTTGTCAAAGTACAGGTTTAATTTTTCATTCTAGGCTAATTTACTATTTATTCTACTATATTATAAGTCCAATAATTCGTACTTTTTATTTAATTAATTTTAAAATTTCCCTTAAATAGCTCATAATTATCTATTACGTCATAATCTGCATACTCTGTATCAATCTTTTCAAATAGAATTCCTTGAAACATTGATGATTTTGTATAATCTAATGTATTATCATCTAGCTTTATTTTTAATTTTGCAAACATTATTTTTATCCTCATATATATCAAATTACTTTTTCACGCAACATATTCAGTATATTATTATTATTATCTTTTTTCAATATACAAATACGAATATTTAAATATTTC
>Ga0256870_1001124_pt1 | contig 10964 bp, 1 predicted proteins | sample RumenRJG_06RNA_FD_186079 | JGI IMG/M metagenome (GOLD analysis project Ga0256870, IMG submission 186079) | Metatranscriptome of bovine rumen microbial communities from Lethbridge, Alberta, Canada - Rumen RJG_06 (Metagenome Metatranscriptome) | ecosystem: Host-associated > Mammals > Digestive...
CCAAATTCACCAATAAGGATTTCTCGTTTACGATCACGCTGGCAAACAGCAGTGTTGACCTCAGCGATTATCAGTTTACCAACACATCAGGCGCCGGTATCGTTTATGAACGTGATGCGACCAACAAAAATGTGCTGAGAGTAACGCTCAAGCCGACAAAGTCCATCACCATCGGCGGTCTGCCAAAGGGTACGACCTATCAGATCGTTGAAAACGCTCCGGGGCTTGGCTGGACGCCGACCTATAGGATAGGAGCTGCAAATAAGGTTGAGTCAAATGATACCAACAGCGGAAACACGATTGCCGATACAGGCACAACGGTTGCATTCACCAACCTGTATCAGAAGCCGAATACAGCGGAACTGAATCTTACAAAGAGCGTGTCCGGCAAAGCGCCTGCAAGCCTTGGCGAGAACCCGAAGTTCAAGTTTGCTGTAACTTTCAATGCGCCGAGTAATTTTAACGGTTATGAGATCAAGTGGAAAGTCAACAGCAATGGTACAGAAACTTCTGTAAATGAAACAGGCAATTCATTCACTGTAAATGTTGAGCTGAGAGATACAGATACTTTGATAGTTGAAGGTCTGCCGCAGAATACGACTTATACGGTTGTGGAAGATCAGACAAACTACATGAGGTATGATTCCAATAATAATATCTACACCAGCGCGCCGTTTACCAATGCCAATAAACCTGTAACAGTGACGAACCCTGCTGAAACGGCAACAACACTTAACAGTGAAGTAAATGCTACCTTCTATAACAACTATCCTGTCGGCAGCCTGAAGCTTGTCAAGCACGTTACAAACGATTCAACATACGGCGGCAGTGATACCTTTACCTATCGTGTCACATTGAACAGAGCGTCAGGCAGCGCAATAGATCTCACGGATTATATCAGCGCAAGCGATATCACAGCGCTGGGCGGTACAGTCACAGTCACGAATTATACCGACACTCTGATCGAGTTTGACGTACCTGTCAGCGTTTCTTCCAACGAAGAAAATGCAAAGCTGCTATCTAACATCCCTGCAGGCGTTACCTATACTGTAGCAGAACAGCTTCCTTCCGGTTCTGTCTGGAAAGAACTCAGTACCGTATATTCCGATTCAGGCAAAACGATCAGTTCAGGCGACACGGACACCGTGACCGTTACGAACGCAAAGACAGGTACGCTGACGCTAACCAAGGCGATTCATGCTAACAGCGGTAACGGTGCCGGTACAGCATTCAGCTTTGCGGTCACTCTTACCAAGCCGGATGATATAACACTGGCAAAATTCAAAGAGATTCTTGGCAACGGCTGGAACGATGTAGCAAACAGCAACGGTACAAAGGTCACCAAGACTTTCACTATTACCCCTGTTGCCAATACACCAAGTTCTTACCTCACCATAGTTGCCAACATTCCCTATGGCACAGTTTATTCTGTAACAGAATCTGCTGCAGATTGGATTCAAATCAGCGAAGCCTATGGCAGAGCTGACAAGAAAATCGGCGATGAAGATACCAACAATAAAAACACCTACACCGCTACCAATGCCAAAGTCGGCGATCTTAAACTCAACAAAGTCATTGCCGATGGTACAACAGATTCGGATAATGAATGGTTCGAGTATACCGTCAGACTGACTGCACCGTCTGATATGGAGTTCGCTTATGATGGTACGGATCTTACCATCAGCGGCAACGGTAATACGGTCACCATCGACCCTGCAACGATTGTTTACAGTGCATCTATCACGTCAGAAAAGTATTCTCGTACTCCTGTTGTTGATAATAATTCTAAAAATATTGTTGAGTTCAGCGTTCATGTTTCCAAGAACACGAGCAGGACTATTAAGGGTATTCCTTACGGTACAGCTTATACGGTATCTGAACCGAGTATGCCTGAAACTTCAAACAATACGGTTTGGAAGAAACTTTCGGGTGATCCGTCAGGAACGATCGGAACCGATACAAGCGGCACACCGGCTGTTAACACAGCGTCTATCACCAACGGCTTGTACAGCAGTCTGACCCTGACAAAGGAACTGCAAAATGCGCCGTTCAACGTGACAAATGATACCGTCTTCACGTTCAGCATTAAACTGACAAAAGGAAGCGAAACCTTTACCGTCAATGTGAACGGAAAGCCGAAAACCATCACAAGCGGAATCGCCTTTACGGAAGATGTAACAGTCAATTCACCTGTTACGATCACAGATATTCCCGCGGGAACGATCTGTGTTGTGGAAGAAACGGAAGATAGTCGTGCAGGCGTACAAACCGTTACATACACTTACAGTGACGGAGAGGCTACTCCGCACACGATACAAGCACCCATGACGGTCACCGTTAAGAACGAATATCCTCATGTTGACAAGACCATCACCCTCTTCAAACAGAATGCGGAAAGTCACGCAGGCATTCCGGGCGCACAGTTCTATCTCGTGAAGCTGAAATCTGATCTGGACATTACAAACGAAACTGTCCAAAATGATTTCAAGACAGGAACGATAGAGATCGATGCAAACGATAACAACACGCTGAAACTAAAAGTCGGAGACACATTCAAAGACTATTTCACAGTGGTTGCAGGTGTCTATACGACATCCGACAGCGGCAATATCGGTACAATCAAGATTACAGATGGAGATCACATCAGTCCTGTCATTCTTGTTGGATCTATCTCGTTCGTTGTTGGTGACAGATACTTCTTCTTTGAAACAGATGCTGCTACAGTAACGGACGGCACAAATACGATCAGCTATAAGAAAGACAACACCCTGACACCTGCGAAGATCATCACGATCAATAACGCACAGGATGAGTATGTCGTTACTTATGATAATGACAGAGTACCGCCGTCAACGGATGTGGACGTTAAAAAGACCGACAAAGAAACAGGCGAGCCTCTGGGCGGAGCAATCTTTGATCTGTTCTTCAAAGAAGTCATCATTCCCAAGACCTACACCTATAACGACCCGTTCAATACACCGTCTCCGATTGAGACAACGGAAGTCGGCAGCGGTCCCGAAGTTCCCACGGAGGATAGTAATGTCGACGTAACGCCGCCGACATATACTTATACCTATACGGAACAGTCCGTACCCTCTGCATCCGACAAAGACTGGATATTGCCAAGAACGGACAATGATTATATCTATTTCCGTGATTACAATATCGGTACGCCGGGTATGGAAGATAAGAAGTCGTTCACTGATACTACACAAGGTGCGGCTGCTCAGACCGATAACCGTTCTTGGCTGCTTACACAGCTTAAGAGTAATGTTCAGGGTCAGGCGAAGGAAATTGATTACACCCACAACTACTGGTTTGCCGCTCAGTTCAGCGGAGCAGGCAAGCAGACGGTACAGTATTCCGTCTGGGAACGTTTTGTAGACAGATATTCAGGCGTTGACACCGTTGTCTGGAAGATACAGCCGCCTGACGGCTACACGAAAGTCCGCTTCCTGATGTACGACAACGATCAGTGCGTCAGAACGACAGAGGAGTTTTCTTTCAAGCTCGGCACGATCTACCACAAGACGAGATGGGGCGGAATGTATAAGGAAGAAAACGGCAAGAAGTGCTACTTCAATGTTCCTGTCGAGGGCGAAAAATACTGGTCGACCTACTATAGCGGTACTGTTGCAACACCCGACAAGCGCCAGAACTACAGCACTATTACCGACAAACTGGATAGCAATATTGCTATCGGTGGTTCAACAGCCGCTCCCAAACAGGCAGACCGCTACACACCGACAGAACAGAAGATCGTGTTCCACTGCAACAGTACGGTGGTATGGCACAATATCCATATCGAGTTCTTTGAGGATGCCGCAGGAACAATCCCTGTCGGACAATCTTTCCCCGGTTATCTCATGGAACCGTATGCGTATGCAGGCAGTGACTACCGCATTAACGGTTATCTGACATACGAACTGACGATTCCTGCGGAAGCGAAATATTTCCGTGTTAACAACGGTGTGGACGGTTCAAGCGAATACAACTTCCGTTCCAACATTACTCCGTTCAAACACATCGAAGGCCGCAAGAACTACGGCAACTACTTCAAGATCATTGACGCTGACAGAGGAATGGGCAATCAGCCGATCACTCTGACAGAGTGGACAAGCTACACCTCCACAGGCGACAAATGGACGGAGAGTTACAGTACACTGGATGTAGACAGCGACTATGACTATGTTTACTTTGAAGCGCCGTCTTCATGGGGTACACACATCTACGCTTATTTCTACGGCGGCGGCGATCTCCGCAAAGACAACTGGCAGAGAGCGACTTATTCTATCTGGCCGGGCGTTGCGGCAGTGGCAACGGAGTATGAGGAAAAGGACAGTGCAGGCACTACAACAAGCACTTACCATTCTGATACTTACCACTACTCATACACAAATAACCTTTACACGGGAACGACCGATAACTTGTCGAATCCCGAAAGCACCTTCAAGCTTGCAGACGGCAGAACGATCTACAAGTTCCGCATCCCGAAGGGCGACCGCACGAATTACAGCAAGGTCATCTTCAACAACGGCTTGAAGTCACAAACTGCCAATACGTATGAAACAGGTGTCATTACCTACAAGGCAGGTTACATTTATACGGCAAACGGCAGTTCCACAAAGCATTATGACAGCAGCCCGACCTACAGCTATACAAAGCGTGGCACAGGTGACGACTACATCTATGTAAGAGTTGCCAATACTGATAACACATGGGACGATCTGCATATTACTTTCTATAATGGCAGTGGTCAGCAGATTCTCCAAGGCGGCACGGGCTACATCATGGACTATGCAGGCACACAGGACGGTTACAAATACTTCCGCGCGGCGATCCCGACCAATGCAGCGAAGTTCTCTGTCAATAACGGCAAAGACAAATCGGGCAGCTACAACAAGACGGCGACCGCTTTGGAAGAGATCCTGCCCCTTGGTACAGCAAGCACCACAGGTACGGGCTATACCAAAAACCGTATGGTATTCACACTCAGCGGCAGTACGCTGAACCTTGAATCCCCGACCTTCACCGTGACGGAAACAGCAGGTACAACGAGCATTACCGAACAAGATTCACGCAGGGATTACACAGTACGTCAGTCGAACAGCACAAATGATGTCCTGTACATCCGTGATGTTGCTAACTGGGATATCGCATTTGCTGACGGAAAGATCAAGTTCTATGATGGCAACGGTCAGCTCATTACCGGTGACGGCACAAAAGGCAACGGTGAGTACACGCTCATCAAGACCGTTGCAGAAGACGCTGCAAACGGCGGCAAGGTATGGTATTATATCGAGATACCTGAAAATGCCGAGAACTTCAACATCTTCTACTACAAGAACAGCACTGCGTACACATCCCCGAACTATGACATCTACCCCTACGGTGCGGAAGGCACAGAAGGCAACCACACCACTACCGGCAATATGTACTACGAAACCGAGACAGGCGGCAGAACTTTGAAGCTGCTGGATATGACCGTAGGTACAAAACAGGTAGTCACAAAGGCAGAGTACACCGCTCCGTCTTATGTCACATCCGGTACTCGTGATGGCAACGGCGGCGATGATCTCTATCTGGTTTGCGGTGACAGAACCCAGTGGAAGAACATGACAGTGACGTTCTACAAGGCAGACGGTACAGCGATGACATTCACACAGGGCAGTGCAACTGACACGGATGCGATTGTTCCTGAATACCTGAACCAAGTTGTCTATGAACCGATCAATCCTGTCAGCGGCGAAAGCACATCCGATGAAAACGCGGTTGGCTACTGGTACAAGGTGGCTATCCCGAAAGATGCCGTGACCTTCACCGTAACAGGCACAGATACGTTTAACAGTGTTCACGGCACAGTGACCGCTCCGATCTATGAGCTGAGAGATACGCCGACACGCTTTGCAGAGAACTGGACGCTCGGCGATATGCAGTATCGTCTGCCCGACAGCGGCACAACGCCCACACTGCTGTATCCTGTCTTTACGGAAGTAGATGTACAGACGATGGAAGCAGGCGGCGAGACCGTTTATGATTACGTTTCGTCCACCAAAGCAGACGAAACAGCCGTTGCAGACTATGCAGGCGCTGACGCAGCACTGTTGCCGACGCACAATATCACTGAACCTGCTTATCCTGTTCTTTACGAAACCTCTGACAGTAAGGTGACGTATGAGTGGACGGAGGGAACATCAGGCGATGGTAAATTAAGGTTCGATAATTCAGTTCTTAAATGGAGTACGGTTACTGCCAAATTCTATGATAACTCTGACACTCTGCTTGGAACAGTGAGTGTTAATGATTCAACAGGGTCGGTAGTAGCGTTTGACGTTCCTGTTGGAGCAACTAAAGTTGATTTCAGCAAGAACGGTTCGACTTCAGCCGGAGAGCATTCAGGTATTATGGATATGTCTGCTCAAAACAATGGTAGAAATCAACTATTTACGCCGACATATTTATCTTCTAATGCTTTTGTTTTTGGATTTCCTGATAATAGCAACTGGGAAGGTTATTATTTCTATGGTTCAAGTGGAGCTGTAGGCGCATCGTATCCTGGAACGTATTTTAGCAGTGGCTATGTTAGCGGAGTTGGGTCACCAAGCAGTAAGGCGTATGAAGTTAATATTCCATCGAATGCAACGAATGTTATATTTATATATAAGAACGATCAAGATGGCACACATTGGTATAAAACGTCGAGTATACCTGTTTCCGCTATAAAAGGAAAGGGTATTTACGGCACGACAAACCATTCATATGCATCACAGGATTCATTGCCGCAGAATGGACAGGAATCTTATGTAGAGTTTACATTTAATAATAACTATACTCCGCCTGTAGGTGGTATAGATAGCGGTTCTTTTAGTAATTATATTTCCGGCACTACCTCCACCACCTACACCGTCACCTACCAGCCCGAAGACCGCTATGAGTACATCGATAATATTGATGATAACTCGGACACCAACAACTTCATTACCATTACCACAACTCTTGCCGATCCGCATATCCACTTCTATACTTCGGATGACGGCACAGGCACAGAGATCGGAACGTTCACCCCGAGCGGCACAACCGACGATATCAGTCTTGCTTATACCAAGGTCAACGACACAGAAGTAGCGGCGACATCCAACCCATACAAGATTCGCCTGCCGAGAAATGCAAGATCGTTCAAGATTACTGGTAAGAGTGGAAGTAATACGGTGACAAGTGCTGTGCAGAAGCTGTATGAGAATGTGACAGTTTCCGCAGAAACACATCAGATCTCCGGTACGGGCGATCAGATCACGCTGACAAACTTCCACCATGCAGGTACAACCTTCCAAGTGGAAAATGACGGCACGATCAGTATCGAAAGCCTGCGTTCCGGTTACACGCTGACAAAGGGCGGCATGACCGATCCGCTCAATCCTAAAACCGATGCGGACTATATCTTCTTCACCGATACTCAAAACTTCGCAAACGGCGGCAAGGTTTATGCTTACTACTACGGCGGTGTGGACGGCGAGTATACAGCATGGCCGGGTATCGTGGCAACGACAGCAAGTGCTGCACCCACGACCTACACCGATAACAACGGCAATACGGTCTATCTGTTCCGCGTACCGCAAAGCGCAGACGGCAAATACAGCAAGGTGATCTTCACAAACGGTCAGACGGGCAGTGACATCAAGATCACCGAAGCGGCTAATCTTGTCGGCGGCACAAATTATACGCCCGACGCAGCCGCAGCGGCGACGTACAGACCCTTTGCAGGAAGCGGAAAGGTCTATCCCGTACAGACAAGCGTGAAGTCCGATCTGACAACGAAGCAGTACACTGTCAATAACAACAGGTATATCTACATTGTCAACAACGGCACACAAAACCTGACAGGTACAACGGTTGAAACAGGAGCAAACAACCGCTTCATTCTTGACGAGATGCACGTTACCTTCTACGATCAGAACAAGAACATCATCGGTACAAACCTTGCAGGTTATCTGCCCGACAAGCTCGGCGCTTACAGCGGAAGCACATGGACTGCTGCTCGGTATAACGGCTCGGATGTTTTCCGCATCCAAGTTCCCGACAATGCAAAGTATTTCCGGATCAATAACGGTATCAACAAGGGTCTGACAGATGATTCTGATACAAAGAAAAATGAGCGTTATTCCGAAGTAAAGGAGATCGCAGAAAACGGTCTGTATCAGTTCGTACAGGGCAGCGGTCTGACGGCATCTCAGTACATCCGCACAGGAGATACACTGCCGACAGATGCCAATGCAAGATATCAGCCCGAATATCTGCTGACGCTTCTGAATCCGATCGTGACGGAAGAAGAGATCCCGCCGATCCGCATTGAAGATGTTCATCTTGCAACGGTCGTATCGGATGAAGCGGACGGAGCAAATCCCGGCAGGATCAAACAGATCAAGTGGCTCCGCCCCGATCCCGAAGATACCGCCGCAACCCCGACAACCGTTGACGCTGAATATCTTGCTAATACGTATCCCTATACAAACGATACAAAAGTCAAGGTCGTCAAGAAGGGTACGTACTACTGGAAAGAAACAACGCCGCCGTCAGGATATCGGCTGAACGAAGACCTCTTTGAATTCGTCTATGACGAGGACGGCAAGGTCTATGTCAGAAATGAACAGGGCATACTGGTGGAAGTAACTGACGCTACCCTCGCAACAGTTACTGTCCCGAACGAACCTGAAGACGAACCCGAAGGCGGCAGTGTAGAGCTGACAAAGATCGCCAAAGACACCACCACGCAGGCAACAGCAGGCGAGTCTCTTGGCGCAGGCTATGGTTTCCTGCTCTATAACGCAGACGGCACATTGGTAAAATATATCTACAAGAATAGAGTTGGCGGTTCGGTAGTATACTATTATTCATCCACCGCTCAAAGCGGAACGCAGTATAACACCGCCGAAGGAATTTATGAAACAGGTTCCACAGGTGGAGGCGCATATATTAAAGAGGATCGGGATCTGAAAGCATTGCTGACAGATGATGATGGCAAGATTCGAGTGGAAAACCTCCCCTATGGAGATTACTACTTTGAAGAAGTCGGAACACCTGACGGCTCTCTGTATGCCGAAAACTTCATTCACGGATGGGTGGATGGCAATAACAGCGACTATATCATGAACGGCGCTGCTGCCTCCGCAAATAACACGAACTATCAGAAAGTCCACAACCGAGTGTTCTTTACGGTCAGTGAAAATAACGCAGGCGAGGAATCGCTGAAGCTGACTTGTGAGGATGAAATGGCGCCGGCTTATCTCAGACTGTATGAACACATTGACGAGTGGAGACCTGATGAATGGGGCAGCCCGACCTTCATCTTCAAGATCAAACAGACGCATACCTACAGCGATACCGACCACGACCCGAGGAACGCAACATATACACCTGTCGAAAACGGCAAAGAATATATTGTGGCTCTGACGGTAGATGATGAAGGTAAGATGACGGTGGACAACTTCTCAGGTTATGAGAACCCCGTGGGAACGAAAGGAAATCGTCAGGGCATCGACTTTAACAATTGGTATGTCGAAACCACGACCCCGACACGCAGCAATAATACATACCTCAACGGTGGCAGTATCAGCGATAATACGGACGATGACATTTACAGCACCCAGCACCTGTTCGGTCTGAACTCCGCAGGTATGTTGCCGCTTGAACCGGGTATGTACACGATCAGCCGTGTTGATCCGTCGAGGTATGAGTTCGTTACGAATTACCGCAGTTATGCAACAGCTTCCAATGCACCTTGGGCAGTGGCATTCTATAATGAAGAAAACGAACTGTTCAGCCGTTCGCATTCGCTGTATCGTGATTGGTATCATATTAATGAAAACTCGATCAATACGTCGGCAGACCCGGGTAAAAGCAATCCGATCGAGCAGCGTGACGGTTATACGTGGGAATACGGTACGGAAACGATCACAGAGCTTGAACTTCAGCCCTATCGTGTAGCGACCCTCCACTACTACGACCGAGTTGCCTACTACGATAAGTTCAGTCAGGTAGACACCGAGATCAACAGCTTCCATCAGTACAAAGACGGTGATAATATGACGCAGTCTGTCAAGGGCATTCGCTTGGAGTTCAGAGACAAAGTACAGATTCCTGCAAGCGGAAATGCGGAAGTGACCGTCAATACGGCAAATGACGAAGCCTTTGCGCGTCAGGACAGCAGCGATTGCCTGCTGAATGCTTATTTCATCTATCTTGACGGTTCTGAGCGAGCCATGACGGCGGCAGAGAAAGCGAACCTTGTGTTCAGCTTTACCACGCAGGACGAGGGAGAAACATTCGATAATGATTTCTCGTTTAATGCAAATACGCACAAGATCACGGTTGCGAACCCGTCTAACTACAAAAACAGCGTTTACACGCTAAACGCCGTGTATGACGGCAAGTTCAGGACAGATGCTGATATCGTGATCGGTGATGTGCCGACGCCGTGATCCGTCAAAAAACCGAACACAAACAAAACGACTGTCTGTCGGGGTCGCTCCGACAGACAGACGCTTTTTACAGGGAAGAGAGGTGATAGCATGAAACAAGCAGCCTTTGCCTTGATCGTGACAGCGGCTTTCATAGCGTCAGTGTTTTCCTTTGGCGGATGCAGCAGTCAGCAGGACACGCCCGACACAAGCGCCGCCGTTTCCGACAGCAGCGTAACGCCTGCCGAAACGCTGGTGGGACAGTGGAAGTGTGAAAGCCTGACAGATCATATCTATACCTTCAACGCAGACGGCACAGGACAGTACGATATGGCAGGAAATGTGCTGAAGCTCAGCTATACTGTCGAAAAAGACGATCTTACGATCACATTTTTAGCGGAAGGCTATGTGCCTGTGACGCTCAAATACGAACTGAAGGACGGAAAGCTGAACATCAAGGATTCCTTTGGCAACGATACGTTTTATGAAAGGATCTCAGATTGATCTGAC
>Ga0256870_1001126_pt1 | contig 10955 bp, 8 predicted proteins | sample RumenRJG_06RNA_FD_186079 | JGI IMG/M metagenome (GOLD analysis project Ga0256870, IMG submission 186079) | Metatranscriptome of bovine rumen microbial communities from Lethbridge, Alberta, Canada - Rumen RJG_06 (Metagenome Metatranscriptome) | ecosystem: Host-associated > Mammals > Digestive...
AAAAAAACGAAAAAATTAACAGGTAATATAAAGGAGAACTTCAGGCATGGCGCTTGGTAGGTCAAAAAAACGACTTGGGGACCTTCTGCTGGATGAGGGTCTGATCACAGGAGAACAACTGGAAAAAACCTTAAAACTGGCAAAGGAAACCGGAAAACGAATTGGAGAAACGCTTGTCGAAAACGGGATTGTTACAGAGCGGGACATCATGAACGCACTGTCACACCAGCTTGGAATTGAGATTGTTTCCTTGATCGGCGTGGAAATTTCAAAAGAACTTTTAGGGCTGGTGGATGCATCTATTTTGCGTAAAAACCGGATGGTTCCGATTGATTTTTATAACGGAAACGTCAATGTGGTACGTCTGGCAATGGCAGATCCGATGGATATGGCGGCAGTGGATGATTTTATGATGATCACGAATCTGCAGGTAGAACCGGTGCTTGCACTTCCAAATGAGATTATGCTGACGCTGGACCGGTATTTCGGAAACAGTGAAACACTTGCCGCTGCACAAAAATATGCAGAGGAGCGTAAGGCATACGAACAGGACAGGCAGGAAGACGATGCGGAAGAGGAAGTCAGCGATTCCCCGATTGTCCAGCTGGTAAAGAAACTCATTGAACAGGCAGCCAGACAGAGGGCTTCGGATATCCATATTGAGGCACTGGAGCGCAAAGTACGGGTGCGTTTCCGTATTGATGGCGCACTCTACGAAAAATTTACATATGATATCCAGTTGCTTCCGGCAATTATTGCGCGACTGAAAATTATCGGCGGCATGGATATTTCGGAAAAGCGAAAACCGCAGGATGGCCGCATCACCGTAGTGGTTGACCGGATCGAGTATGATATCCGTGCCTCCATCCTTCCGACGGTTTACGGAGAAAAATGCGTGATGCGTCTGGCGCAGAAAAAAATGCTTACGCGTGATAAGAGTGAACTGGGATTTAATGAAGAGGAAATGCGCCAGTTCGATATGATTCTGAAAAATCCAAACGGAATTATTCTGGTAACCGGACCGACCGGAAGCGGAAAGTCCACCACGTTGTATACCGCACTGAGCGAACTGAATAAAGAAGACGTTAATATTGTTACCGTTGAAGACCCGGTAGAGGCAAATATCGACGGAATCAATCAGGTACAGACGAATCCGAAAGCGGAACTTACCTTTGCTTCGGCACTTCGCTCCATTCTGCGTCAGGACCCGGATATTATCATGATCGGTGAGATCCGTGATACGGAGACTGCACAGATTGCCGTACAGGCATCCATCACCGGACATCTCGTTGTGTCCACACTTCACACGAACAGTTCGGCAAGTACGCTGACACGTCTGATGGATATGGGAATTGAGAGTTATCTGCTGGCAGATTCCATGGTAGGTGTCATTGCCCAGCGTCTGGTGCGCCGTCTCTGCCCGAAATGCAGACAGCCGTATCAGGCGAGTGAGGAAGAAAAACGCCTGCTTGGTGTGCCGAAGGAGCATCCACTGGTACTCTATAAACCATGTGGCTGTGAACTTTGCAGCCATACCGGCTACAAAGGACGAATCGGTGTCTATGAGATTATGACGATTACGCCGGCAATCCGGAGAGTGATCAGCCGCAGGGGAAGTGCGGAAGAAATTAAGGAAGTTGCATTGTCTGAGGGAATGCATACGCTTCGTATGAGTGCCGGAAAGCTCGTGCGGGAAGGGGTTACTTCATTCCATGAAATGATGAAGGTATCCTTTGACAATGACGTGGTAGAAGAAAGGGAATAATGTAAAGAATGGAACTTTTAACGGGGGAACTTACAGCACAGACGATTCTGGAGTATTCCAATGCCAACCATGCATCGGATATTCATCTGGCACCGATGAGCTATATTATGGTGCGGGTGGATGGAGAACTGATCCCGATATCAGATCATATTTTAAAACCGGAAGAAACCTACAATATCATACGTCCCATGATGACAGATACACAGTGGAAGGAACTTGAACAGAAAGGAGAACTCGATTTTGCCTATACATTTCCGGGATTTTCCCGTGTGCGTGTCAATGCATTCCGGCAGCGCGGAACGTATGGCATGGCCATGCGGATTCTTTCCTTTATGATTCCGACACCGCAGCAGCTTGGTCTGCCGCGTTCCGTTGTGGATCTGACCAACAGAAAGAGAGGACTTGTGCTTGTAACCGGTGCGACCGGTTCCGGTAAATCTACGACACTTGCATCCCTTATCGATGTCATTTCTGAAAATTATGCAAAAAATATTATTACACTGGAAGATCCGATTGAGTACTTACATAAACACAAAAAGTCCATGGTAAACCAGAGAGAAATCGGCACGGATACGTTGAGTTATGCCAACGCCATCCGGGCGGCACTGCGGGAAGATCCGGATGTTATTTTAGTGGGAGAGATGCGTGATCTTGAAACAATCTCTACGGCAATCACCGCGGCAGAAACCGGACATCTGGTATTTTCCACTTTGCATACCAACAGTGCGGCAGATGCACTTGACCGTGTCATTGACGTATTTCCACCGCACCAGCAGCAACAGATCCGCATCCAGTTTGCATCTGTTATTGAGGGAGTCGTCGCACAGCAGCTGCTTCCGCGTATGGATGGAGGCCGTGTAGCTGCCTTTGAGGTGTTGATTGCAAATTCTGCGATCCGTAACCTGATCCGCGAGGGAAAATCATTTCAGATTCCGAGTATTATACAGACAGCAAGAAAAGACGGCATGCAGGCCATGGATGATACAATTTATGAACTGTTTTTAGCAAACTTTATCACTCGGCAGACTGCTATTGATTTTGCGCAGGATACCGCAGCCATGACAGAACGTACTTCGGGAATGATCTAAAAGGAGAATGGTTTGGAAGAATATACATACAGAGCCATAGATAAATATGGCAAGGAAAAGCGCGGGACAGTGACCGCGTCATCGGTGGAAGCCGCATACGAAAAACTTCGTGCGATGGAGATGACACCGATTTCCGTTGAAAAAGCAAATATCTTTAACAAAGAAATCAGTATACATATCGGCAAAGCCGTAAAGCCACGGGATTTAAGTGTATTTTGCCGGCAGATCGTCAGCATGATTGAGGCGGGTGTCACAATCGTCGATTCCCTCGCCATGCTCGAAGAACAGACCGAGAACAAAGTAATGGCAAAAGCCATCGGCGGAGCCAAAGCAGAGATCGGAAAAGGAGAGACACTTGCCAATGCCATGGCAAAGTATCCGGACATATTTCCGGATATCATGGTAAAAATGGTGTCAGCCGGAGAGGCTTCCGGAAAACTTGATATCGCATTTAAGCGTATGGCATCACATTTTGAGAAGAGCGCAAGACTCAATGCCATCATCAAGAAAGCAGCCATATATCCGATCATCGTTGCACTCGTTGCCGTGGGCGTCGTCATCGTCATGCTGACCTTTATCGTGCCGTCGTATTCGGACATGTTTGCACAGATGGATATGGACCTGCCAGCCATCACCAAAGCAGTGGTGGCGGCCAGTGAATTTATGATACATAAATGGTATATACTGCTTGCCATCGTCATTGCGGCAGTTGTACTGATCCGCTACTTTAAGCAGACCGAGAGCGGACAGGTATTTTTTGCAAAAGCCAGCCGGAACGGTCCGATTTTCGGAAAACTGACCATAAAGTCAGCAGCATCCAATTTTGCGCGTACGTTAAGCACACTGATCTATTCCGGACTTCCGATGGTAGATGCACTGGAAATCACCGCCGGCACAATGACCAACTATCTGTATAGAAAAAAAGTCGAGGAAGCCAGGGAAGAAGTTATTCAGGGTATTCCGCTTTCCGAGCCGCTTCTGCGGGATAATCTGTTTCCGCCGATGGTCGGACATATGACAAAAATCGGAGAGGAAACCGGACAGATCGAGGATATGCTCAACCGTCTGGCAGACTACTACGACGAAGAAGTCGAGATGACCACCCAGACCGTCATGGCCGTACTTGAACCAATGATTATCCTCGTGCTCGCCGCAATCGTCTGCGTACTGATTGCCGCCGTCATGGCACCAATGCTGTCCATGTACCAGAACCTGGACAATATCTAACCCGTATCTTAGATCCTCAAACACAATTGGAGGGGGATTTACGATAAATAAAAGTTCTAAAAGAAAAGGAGAAAAGAAAATGAAAAAAGAACTGAAAAACACAAAAAAGAAAAACAACAAGGGATTCTCCCTCGTTGAGCTGATCGTAGTAATCGCGATCATGGCAGTACTCATGGCAGTACTTGCACCGGCAATGTTGCGTTATGTTGAGAAGTCACGTATCCAGAAGGACAGATCTGCTGTATCAGAGGCTGCACATGCTGCTGAATTAGCACTTGGCGATGATGATATTTATGATAAAGCAATAAATGCACTTGGTTCAGGAACTACTATCACCATTACTGTTAGCGGAGATGGCACCACAGCTTCTGCAGCAACACCAGCAGTAACAGAATTAACAGATGATGTGGATAAGACAGTTGGTAATATTAAATTTGCTTCAAAAAAATACTCTGGACAGACTGCGACAATTGTTTTTACATATAATGCAACTAAGAGTGCATTTGTTCTTACCTCAGAATCAATTGGTTCAGAAGCCCTTAAAATTAACTAAATTTATATTGAATTAGTAAAGTGGTTTTTGAAATTAAGATTACATAACACAGAAAATGGATCACAGAGTCGCCGATGTGAATTTCTCGAGTCCTGGAGTCTGTTAGAATTTTATCAACCACGCAGCAATCCCCGTACATGGATGTACGGGGAAGGCAATCTTGAGCCCGGAAGGCGAATGATTGCCGGTTGCGTCCGGTTTTTACTACTCTACATTTAAAATGCTTACAGACTCCTGACAAAGAGAACTTAAACAACGGCAACTCTGTGCAGCCATTTTCGTCGCTTGTATAAACCATTTATGTTTATTACACCATTCACTGAGAAAGGAATCGCACCCGTGGAACTGATCCCCATTTACCTTACAATTTTCATATTCGGTCTGGTCATCGGCAGCTTCTTAAACGTCTGCATCCTGCGTATCCCGCAGCACGAGACCATCGTAACCGAGCGTTCCCATTGTATGCATTGTGGGTATCAGCTGAGCTGGTATGACATGATTCCGGTATTCAGCTGGCTTGCACTGCGCGGCAGATGCCGTAAATGCAAGACAAAAATCTCGGCACAGTATCCCGTCATCGAGGCATTAAACGCAGCATTGTATGTACTTGTTTTTGCGGTCTGCGGATTTACATGGACAAGCATCTGGTATGCATTGTTTGCTTCCGCACTTCTTGTGCTGAGTGTGATTGATTTCCGGACGTATGAGATTCCGTTTGGAATCAACATTTTTATCCTGGTGCTGGGAATCCTTCGGATCATCACAGATCCGGGAAACTGGCTGACGTATGTGACTGGTTTCTTTGCGGTCAGTGTACCGCTGGAACTGATTTTGCTGATCAGCCGTGGGAGAGCCATTGGTGGCGGCGATGTCAAACTGATGGCGGCGGCAGGACTTTTGCTTGGATGGAAGAATATTTTGCTTGCACTTGTACTGGGGTGTATTTTGGGCTCCGTGATTCACGGAATCCGTATGAAGGTCACAGATGCAGACCACACGCTGGCGCTCGGACCGTATCTGGCACTGGGATGTATGCTTGCAGCGCTGTGGGGGAATGTGTGGATAGACGCATATCTTGCGTTATTTTTGTAAAAGGATATGCCATTTCCTATGCATAGAACAGATTGTATTCGTCGGAAATGAACGAAAAGAAGGGAAAAGGAAGATGGCAGGAAAAGTAGTTTGTATTAAAATTGGTTACAGTGTCACACAGGTGGCGGAGATGGATCAGGATACGCGCAATCTGCGTATTCGCCAGAGTTTTTTGTTTGAGACACCGGAGCAGGTGATCGATGAAGAAGGGGTACACGTCACCGATGAATTTGTAGAAAAAATCAAAAGCGGGATGGCGGAGAATGGAATTACTTCCACACGTGTGATCTTTACCATTTTTTCGAACCGTGTGGCAAATCGTGACATCACGCTGCCGCTGGTAAAAGAAAAAAAGATCCAGCCGATGCTGATTGCAAATTCTAAGGAATATTTTCCGGTTGATCTGACAAAATATCAGCTTGTCTATCGTGTGATTTCCACAGATAAAACAAAGAAACAGATGGAACTGTCGGTATTTGCCGTGCCGAATACCATCGTGGAATCCTATCAGGCGCTGGCAAAAGCTCTGCAGTTACAGCTTGTGGATCTGGATTATTATGGAAACAGTGTCTATCAGGCGATGATGCACGGCATGTCGCAGGAGCTTTCTGCAACACTCTGTATTGAGGACAACAGCTCGATGATTACGGTCATCCAGAATGGCCGGACGGTGCTGCAGCGTTCCATCGGATATGGAATTGATGAGGCAGTGGAGACGCTTCGCCGCAGTGCGATCATGAATCAGGGGACAACCTATTTGCAGGCACTGCAGACCATGCAGAAGAATACCTGTTTTCACAGTCTGCTCAAAGGAGAGAGCGAGGGCGAAAGTATCTCGATGAATCCGAGGGGGGAAAGCGCGAAAGACAGTGTAACGAAGTCCCTTACGATGCTGATCGGAAATGTATCGCGTGTACTGGATTATTTTACATCCCGTCATTCGGATATTGAACTGAAGGAAATTTCCCTGGTTGGTCTTGGAGCCGCATGTCTGGGACTTGATCAGCTGCTTGGCAATGAACTGGGAATTCCGGTAAAGGTACCGGAAAAAGCATCCGGGTGGGGAAGTACCGGGGATGTTTATTATGCACTGATGGGTGCAACCATTAAACCTCTGAAATTTGTACTGGAAAAGGAAGAAAAAAAGAAGACTCCGGAAGACGGAGAGTCGTTGCGCACGCCGGTTCTTGTGGCTTCTCTTTGTGCCGGAGTTGCAGTGATTCTTTGCGTGGCGGGACTTCTGATGAATGTAGCTACCGAACATAAAAATAATGTTATGAAAAAGGAAATTAAAGAAAAGCAGGATGTTGTCAGTGTGTATAACGAGTACATACAGGTGAAAGAGTTAAATGATAATCTTTTGAAGATGGATGGTATGACAGAGGTACCGAATTCGGCATTTTTAGATTTTATCGCGCAGATGGAAGAAAAGATGCCATCGGATCTTATGGTATCCAATCTTTCTGCATCTGCAGACGGGATTACGATGAGTGTAACCACAAAGTCCAAGGAATCAGCTGCGGAGGCGATTATGCAGCTCCGTACGTTTGACTGTCTGGGAAACATAGAGTGCAGCGGTGTTTCTGAGCAGGAGGATGATAATGGCGGAAAGCAGGAAACCTTTGATATTTCTGTGACTTATGATACGTCTGCTTCGGGCGAAGACACACAGACCGGGGAACAGAATGCAGACACGCAGAGCCAAAAGATGCAGAGTACACAACAACAGTAGGAGGCAGTTATGAATACAAGTATCAGTAAAAAGGATTTAAAACTTCTGTTGTATGCCGGCGGAATTCTGATTCTGATTGTTGGATATTTCCTTGGATGGAAACATTTTCAGCAAAAACAGGAAACACTTTCGGCGGAGTCGGAAACGCTGACACAGGAATTGAACAAATTAAATGATATTTATATGAACGGAGAAAATTATAAAAATCAGACTGCGGTTTGTAATACAAATATCCAGCAGATTTATGATTCATATCCTGTGGAAGTGAAAGAAGAGGATGCAATTCTCTATGCACGTGACCTGGAACAGGAATATGATATTACGATTTCCAATGTGGGAATTGCAAAGGCAAATCAGTTATATCTGCTTGGAAGTGGTGCGGTGGATGCACAGAATGATACAGCAGAAATAGACACAGCGGATGCGTCGGCAGGGACGGATACAACAACTGCGGATACTTCTGCGACTGCATCCTCCGGCATTGACGGAGAGTTAGGATTGCTGGATGCTTCTCAGGTGACGCTGCCACAGCTTGCACTTTATAATACAGAAGTAACCTATGATTTTACGGCTGGATATGAGGATGGAAAATCGGTATTTGCATCTATTTTAGCTTATGCAGATAAGCGCAATGTTCCTTCCATTTCTCTTTCTTATGATGGGGAGAGTGGAAAACTTTCCGGAAATATGACCGTGAATATGTACTATATGACAGGACGGGAGGATGCAGCTTACGAGAAGCCGTCTTCCGGGGTACATTCATTGGGGGTAAAAAATATTTTTGGTACAATTAAAAATCAGCAGTCCGGTAATTAAAGTAAGAAGGGGAAGATATGAAAAAAAAGGACAATCGAGGGTTCAGCCTGATTGAACTTTTGGTGGCCATTACAATTCTGGCAGTTATTGTTGTGCCGCTGTTGCATAGTTTCTATACCGCAGCAAACACCAATACAAAAGCAAAACGAGTATTGAATGCAACGACTGCCGGACAGAACTGGATGGAAAAATTAAAAACAGAGCCTTTGGAACAGAATATGGGGGATGCCACGCAGGAACAGGCAGTGGATGCTTCCAGAAATCCGATTACCGATACGGATGGAAATCCTGTATATCTTTTAAAAAAAGAGTTTTCGGATACTGTAAACGGACAGATCTATAAGGTGGATGTGACATTAGATCCGAGTGCATATATGGGAAAGACGGACGCAGATGGAAATCAGATTCTGAAGGGAACGGATTATAATAGCCAGAAGTTTGCACAGATTTCAAATATGAATTCCGCATTAAATGCTTTTTTTGTTATGGAACCCGGTGACGATATAAAGGCTGCAAAAAAGATTGATGAAGCGGATTATGAAAATGTTCTTCAGACAATGACCAGAAAGATTACGGTGGAGATCGATGCGAAACCGGCGGCAGATCCGAATGATCAGGGCAAAGACATTACGGTATATGCTTCGGTATATTATAATGGGGATTTGCAGAAAGCAAGACAGAGTATATATGATAATTACCAGAACGTGGATTCCGCGAAAGAAAAAAATGTTCTGGAAAATGTGTTTATCTTTTTTAACCCATTGTACAATAATGATTCTGTTCTTGCACCGAGAGAAGAAATCGAGGTAAAGAATCCGGATAATCTTCCGGTTAAAGTTTATCTGGTCCGGCAGGAAAAAGACGCAGAACTATTACAGAAAAACAGATATTCTGTTCAGGTTGATGTCGATGAAGGAACAACAGGCACACCTGTGGTTACAAAACTTGTGACTAATCTGACCGCTTCGGAAAGTGATGCGGACAGTCAGCTGCAGCTTCGATATCTGCAAAATGGAGTATTGATAAAATCTGGCAAAGATGCAAGACAACAGCTTGGAGTGGAAACTGGAAATCTGACTGATGCAAAGAGTATAACAAAAATCTATGATGTAGAGATAAAGGTATATAAAAATGATGATACGTCGAAAACAGAACCGCTCGCAACACTTACGGGTACGAAAACAGAATAACAGAGGATCGGCAATTATCCTTGTGATTGCAGTTATGGCAATCATAGGGATTCTTGTGGTTACCCTGCTGACACTCAGTCTGATGAATTACCGTATGAAATATGTCAATCTGCATTCCCAGAAAAACTTTTATGGAGCAGAGGCAGTGATGGATGAGATTCGTTCCGGTCTTAGTCTTGATATTTCCAATGCCGTGGGAGAAGCATACCGGCAGACGTTAGAGAATTATGGAAAGACAGATGCACAGGGACGTAAATCTACGTATATTAATATTTTTGGAGAACAGCTGACAGAGGAGCTGGAGGAAAAAAATAAAACATTTACGGGACCTTCTACACTTCATTACAGCCTGACACATTTGCAGGATTTTGTTTCTGATAAAGTGAAAGACGGAGCCAAGAAACTGGAAATTATATCTACCGATGGAATGCAGGTATTAAATTCCAATTCCCTGGATGGGTCTTATACAATCAAGAATCTGAGTGTTACGTATATTGATCAGCAGAATTATATGACAAATATAACGACCGATATTACACTTTCCTGTCCGCCGATTGATTATTCACAAAAATCGACCATGCCGAACCTGCTGTCGTATGCACTTGTGGCAAGTGAAAAGACACAGATTACGGGAGCCGTCCATACAGAAGTCAGCGGAAGTGCTTACTTTGGTTCCGATGGAGCGGACATTAATAATTCTTCTGTGACATTATCTCCGGCGGACAGTGCAGACCGGTTTATTGCAGGAGAGTCTGTGCGTGTATATAATGGTTCTTCCGTGAGTGTTTCGGAAAATAAAGAGGCATCTTCGGGAATCGGATCTTCTGTGGCATTGCCGGAACTGTGGTTTGATGAATTGTGCGTGGATTCCTCACAGGTTACCATCGGTAACCAGATAAAAACGTATCTGGCAAACGATCTGGTATTGGAAAAACAGGGAAGCAGCGGACCTGACGTTTCCTTAAATGGGGAAGTACGCGCATTTGGAAATCTGGCGTCTGCATTTGGATCATCGGTATTTGTGGATGAACAGGCATTTACAGAGAAGTGTACGAACAATCCGGCCGCAGTTTCCAGTGCTTTTCTGATCAATGGAAAAGATGTAACTTTGGATTTGAGCGGTGTGACAAGTCTGATGATTGCAGGAAATGCTTATGTTGGCGCAACGAAGAACAATACAGACAATGCAGATGTAATGATGGGGGAGTCCATTTCATTAAAATCTGATCAGAGAGCATACCTTGTTCCGGGAAAGTATATAGCTGCGGGAACAAATTTTGGCGGAGTGAATCCGATGACGGAGGATGTATATAACAGTGCCTGTGAGGAACTTGCTCAGGGGCAGGTGTTTGATGCACAGCATGTTCCGGCAGAATATTTTATTACATCTGAGGATGGAACACCGGGACAGATTCCGGGAGAACTGAAAAATCGTGGAGTTGTGGGAATTCAGAGAGAAGTATATCGTATGGCAACACTTGACGGAAATGGG
>Ga0256870_1001133_pt1 | contig 10939 bp, 8 predicted proteins | sample RumenRJG_06RNA_FD_186079 | JGI IMG/M metagenome (GOLD analysis project Ga0256870, IMG submission 186079) | Metatranscriptome of bovine rumen microbial communities from Lethbridge, Alberta, Canada - Rumen RJG_06 (Metagenome Metatranscriptome) | ecosystem: Host-associated > Mammals > Digestive...
GTAATCTTCTTCATTTTAAGTTATTTAAAAATTTTTGCAAATTTAGGAATGATATTTGCTTGTTATATTAACAAGATGTTAAGGATTTAACAACTTAATAGTGTATAAAAATTAACATTGGTTTGCAATTATAAGAATATCTTTAAGATTCGCAGTATCGGGTCTGATCGGGCGACACAAAAAAAATCGAAAATGCAAAAAAAAATATTTATTTTGTAAATATACAGTAAATCAGTAGTTTGTAAAAAACAAAACACTTGTAACTTGCATTTTTTTATATTACGTAAATGTAAATTTTTCTTTGTGTAGTGGCTAAATCCAAAAAGAATTGTTATTTTTGCAGACCAAATAATGGAAATGATTATTTGGAAACGATAGATCACAAAATAAATAACGATATGTCAAAAGTATTTGCAATTGCCAACCAGAAAGGTGGAGTTGGCAAAACAACAACTTCAATTAATCTTGGTGCTTCATTAGCAGTATTGGATAAGAAAATTCTTTTAATAGATGCTGATCCACAGGCTAACTGTACATCAGGTTTGGGATTCGAGCTTAGAAACATTGAAAAAAGCATTTATGATTGTTTGACAGAGGATGTCGATCCTAAGGATGTTATTTTAAAAACAGAAACCGACGGCTTGGACATCATCCCGTCACATATTGACTTGGTTGGTGCAGAAATCGAACTGCTTTCTCAAGAAAACCGCGAATACAAGATGAAAGCATTCATCGACAAGATTCGTGATCAGTATGATTATATTATGATTGACTGTTCTCCGTCTTTGGGATTGTTGACAGTTAATGCTTTAACTGCGGCTGACGGTGTGATTATTCCGGTTCAGTGCGAATATTTTGCGTTGGAAGGTCTTGGTAAACTTCTTAATACTGTTAAGATGATTCAAGCGAGACTCAATCCTGAATTGCAAATCGAAGGTTTCTTGCTCACGATGTACGATTCTCGTTTGAGATTGAGTAACCAAGTTGTAGAAGAAGTTCGTCAACATTTCCAAGATATGGTGTTCAACACATTGATTTTGAGAAATACACGTTTGTCTGAAGCTCCTTCGTTCGGAAAACCTGTTATCGAATACGATGCGGCTTGCAACGGTGCTGTCAATTACTTGAACCTCGCTAAAGAGATTCTTGAAAAAGAAGCTAAAGCGCAAGGCGAAGCTCCGGCTCAGGCTTAACAAATTTTGTTTGCAACATTAAATATTTTTTCAATATATTAGTTTTTAATTAGTTAACGACAAGTAATTTCTAAAAAACAGTAGAATGGCACTTAAAAAAATGGGTTTAGGTCGTGGACTTGACTATTTGATCCAGGACAATACAACGTTTGAGAAAGATCCTACCAAAGTAGTTGATACAGGTGAGATTGCGTTGGTTGATATTGATAAGATTCATCCAAATCCTACCCAGCCGCGTACTGATTTCGATGATGACAAGATTTTGGAGTTGAGCCAGTCTATCAAGGCGTTGGGAATTATTCAGCCGTTGACTCTTAGAAAAGTTGGTGACACTTACGAAATTATTTCGGGTGAAAGACGTTATCGCGCTTCTAAACTCGCTGATTTAACTCAAGTGCCGGCTTATATTACTGAGGCTGACGATGTTAAGATGCTTCAGATGGCATTGGTTGAAAATATTCAGCGTGAAGACCTCAACTCTATAGAAGTTGCGTTAACTTACAACCGTCTTATTGAGGAATGTCATCTTACTCAGGAGCAACTCAGCACACAGCTTGGTAAAGCGCGTACTACAATTACTAACTCGCTCCGTCTCTTGAAGTTGCCTGATGAAATGCAAGCGGCTTTGAGAAACAAAAGCGTTACAGTTGGTCAGATTCGTCCGCTTATCAGTGTTGAAAATCCTGATACTCAATTGGATTTATTTGAAAAAGTTTTAAAATATCAGCTTTCTGCCCGTCAAGTAGAACAATTGGTAAAAGACCCTGACGGTTATGTTTTTGAGGACAACAACGGTGAACCAAATGCCGAAAATGTTGATACTCCTCAAGATGCGAATGTTGAAAAGAAAGTAATGGTAAAAAAAGACAGACCAAAACTTTCTGACGACCAAAAGCAAGTAAAACAGAACTTTACACAGAAATTTAATGTTCCTGTAGATCTCAAAGTTGACGGCAAAGGTAGTTGTAAACTTACATTCAATCTCAAATCTCAAGAAGAATATCAGCGTATAGTTGACATCTTGAATAATATTCAACTCTAGTATTTTTATGTACATCAAGAAAGTATGGATTTTTTTGATTCTTTTGGTGACAGTGTTTGCTTCTACATTGAGTGCACAAGAGCCGGAAGAGCCAGATTTAAATGATCCTGCTGTTAAACAGGGCTACAGACCCGGTAGAAATGATTCCACACGTGGAAGATTTTCTACCGATGGCGATAGCTATCAATACGTGGAAGACAGTGAATTTCTGAATGATACAGATTATGTTCCTCCTACAAAAAATCCGAAACTAGCCGGTTGGTTGTCTTTTGCATTGCCGGGTTCCGGTCAGTTTTACAACGGTCAATATTGGAAAATTCCTATTATTTACGGTACTTTTGGTACTTTGATTTATGTATCTCAGTTTTATAATGTGAGATACAAACAGTTGAAAAATGATGAAAGATATTATCTTGCCATTACTGCCGGAGGAGATCCTTCCTACACCGGAGTCAGCTTTTATAATTTAACCAACGAGGCCGATATCGTACATTATATGCGTAAATATCGACGTTACAGAGATTTGTGTTATCTTGGCACGTTTTTGGTTTATATGATGAATATATTTGATGCCGTAGTTGATGCGCATTTGTATGATTATAATGTAACTGATGATATTGCAATGCGTTTAGAGCCTTATGCTGCTCCCGATATGTTGGGGGCTAATGCCGTGATGGGCGCGAGGTTGGTTATCAGATTTTAAAAAAATTTGTAACATGTTTTTTTCTAACACTAAATAATACTCTATTTAAGAAATACTATGAAAAAATTTTTATTATCAGCTTTGTCAGTTTGTTGTCTGGGTATGACTACTGCTTTTGCACAAGAGCCGGAGAACGATGATGATGCTTTAGTTTCTAACTCTATCTCTGAGATTGTTGCCGAGGAAAATCAGGTTAGCGACGAAATCGACAGCCTGCTTTCCCTTTGGTATATCAAAAATTCAATCAATTTAGAGGAGATGTCACGCGAAACTGCACTTCAATCTACTCCGGTGTACTTTTCTGACTCTATTTATTCTTCGGTTTTGAAATCTATTCCTACTACTTTTCCTTTGGTTTATAATCAAAAGGTAAAAGAATGGATTGAGATGTATATTCGTCGTGGTAAATATTTGATTCCTACATTGTTGGGATTGTCTCAATATTATTTTCCGAAGATTGAACAGGTTTTTGATCAATACGGAATTCCTTTGGAGTTGAAATATCTTACAATTGTAGAATCGGCTCTCAATCCGGTTGCAGTTTCAAAAACCGGTGCTACAGGTCTTTGGCAGTTTATGTACGGAACCGGTAGGATGTACGATTTGGAAGTCACAACATTGGTTGATGACCGTCGCGATCCTGATAAGGAAACTATTGCTGCTGCAAAATTTTTGAAAGATCTTTATAGTATTTACGGTGATTGGGCTTTGGTGATTGCGGCTTACAACTGTGGTCCGGGCAATGTTAACAAAGCTATCAAACGTTCCGGCGGAAAAACCAATTTCTGGGAAATTTATCCTTATTTGCCGTTGGAAACTAGAGGTTATGTACCGGCTTTTATTTCTGTTAACTATTTGATGAACAATTACAAAGCTCACGGTTACGCACCTTTTAGAGTTGATATGCCTTCGTATTCTGACACTGTTGTTATCAGTGATAAATTGCATTTTGGTCAAGTGGTTGGCGTATTGGGAGTTACATTGGATGAACTTCGTACTTTGAATCCTCAGTACAAAAAAGATATTATTCCGGGTGACATCAAGCCTATGAGTTTGAGACTTCCGGGTGATTATGCTACAAGATTTGCTGAACAGGAAAAAGAAATTTATGATTACAAAGATTCAATATTTTTCTCTCCGGCTCAAACTCTTGAAATTGCAAAAGCTACAGCATCTGCTTATGCAAACTCTTCAAATTCAAGAAATTACGCTCCGGAACCTTGTGACAATTCTGTTCCTGCCGGTTCATCAAAACTTACTTATACTGTAAAACAAGGTGATACTTTCGGATTTATTGCCAATTGGTATGATGTAAAAATCTCTAAACTCAAATGTTGGAATAACATCGTTCGCGACAGATTGAATGTTGGTCAGAAACTTGTAGTTTATGTTCCTACCAAACGTTTGAATTCTTACAAAAATATTGACAACATGACATTTGCTCAGAAACAGGCACAACAATCAAATCAGATTGTAGCTCAGAGCAATAGCAATGGTAAGAAATTGGATTCCAACTATGAATATTATACCATCCGCAAGGGTGACAATCTTAATACAATTGCTGCACATTATCCCGGAATTTCTGATCAAGATATCATGAAAATCAACGGTTTTACTTCAGCAGATGTCAGAAGATTGCAAATCGGTCAGGTTATTAAAATACGTAAAAAGAAATAGTTTAAAAAAGTGGTAAAGCCATCTCATACATTCACATTTTTTTCGGTTCTTTTGGTGATGTTGTTGGTTTTGAGCCTTACATTTCCTAAAGACGGAATCGAATTATCTAAAGATGTCACGTTATTATTCCCGGAATTTAATTCGTGGCTAGCTGCCGGCATCAAGAAACAGCCGAAAAACGATAGTGTTCTCAATTTGGTAGACAACGATTTGTCTATTATTGAAGAAGATACTATGAAATATGTTGAATCAGAGATGGTTGACTCCTCTGTTTTTGAGTTTAAGCCGCGTGCCATTATGACTGACTCTATTCGTCAGCCGTTGGAGTTGCCGTCATCAGGATTGGCTTGTCTTGAAGGTTTGTTTCAGGCACTTACCAATCCCGATGAATTGAAACGTATTGTAAGAATCATGCATTACGGTGATTCTCAGATAGAAACCGACCGTATTACAGGATATTTGCGTTACAAGTTGCAACAGCAGTTTGGCGGTTCGGGGCCGGGCTTGATTCCTGCAAAAACGGCTTACGATTATACTTCGCCGTGCAAAGTTGTAAATTTCGGTGATTGGAAACGTTACACCATTTTCCCGAAAATTGATACAGCGGTCGGTCATTCCCGTTATGGCGTTTTGGCGGCTTTCTCGATGTTTGGTCCGCTTCGTCCTAAAAAGGTTGAAACTCCCCAGGTTGTTCCTGATTCTGTAGCTTTTGAAGATTCTATTTTGGTGATGAACAAGCTTGCAGAATCTATTCAACCCGAAGAGCCGAAACAAGTTCATACCGGAGTTGTTCAATTTATTCCTTCTTCAGTTAGCCGTTCTAATGTTAAGACAATCAAAAAATGTCGTTTGATTTACGGTAATACAGATCAAGAGTGTGACGTACAAGTTTTTGACGGTGATAATCTTTTGTTTACTGATAATTTGAAACCGTCAGAATTTTATACTACAAGACTTTGGAATTTCAGCGAAACGCCTGCAAATCTCAAAATTGAATTTTCAAGTACACAAAGTCCTGAAATATACGGTTTTGCGATGGATGGTTTGAGCGGAATTGCAGTTGATAACATCGCATTGAGAGGTTGTAGCGGTACAATTTTTACCAAGATGAACGGCAAGATGTTGGCTCAGATGTATAACGAATTTAATGTAAAATGTCTTATACTTCAGTTTGGCGGTAATGCTGTTCCGTCGTTGAATCCTGACAATGTCGGTAATTTTGTAAGTGCATTTGCGTCTCAAATCCGATACATCAAAAAGCTTTGTCCTAAGATGTCGATAATTGTTGTTGGTCCTGCTGATATGAGTAAAAAAGTTCAAGATCAGTACGAAACATACGAAGTTTTGCCTATTTTGGTAGAAAAAATGAAAGCTTCAGCTCTTAACAACGGATGTGCGTTTTGGGATATGTACGCTGCAATGGGCGGTAAAAATACTATGCCGGATTGGGTTTATCACGAACCGGCTTTAGCTGAAAAAGATTTTGTACATTTTACACCAAACGGTGCTAATGTGATGGCGCGAATGCTTTATTCTGCAATTATTGCTCGTTACAATCAATTTATTAAAAAATAATATCAACTGAAATTCAATAAGTTAGAAATGAAAAATAGTTTAAAATACCGGATAGCGTTCTTATTTTTACTTTTTACATTTACAGTTTCAGCACAAGATTATCCTTACGATATTACATTTTATCCTTTTGTTGACTACAGCAAAGGTAAATTGACATTTTCAAAAGATTCGTCTGACTTTAATAAATTGTACGCTAAACTTGATTCGTTGATTATGTTAGGAAAAGGCAAAATCAATGTTGTACAAATTGGCGCATCGCATACTCAGGCGGACATTTTCAGTCACGAAATGCGAGTAAGATTGCAGACTTTTCACCCCGGATTGGTTGGAAGTCGTGGTTTTGTATTTCCTTACCGTATGACAAAATCCAATAATCCAAGTAATTACAGTATTACATATACCGGCTTTTGGACTACTTGCCGCAATGTGGAATGGAAACGCAGTTGCGAACTTGGTTTGTCGGGCGCATCGGCTACCACCATGGATATTAATGCGAGACTTCAAATTAAAATGAGTCCCAAAAATACAGTTGCTTACGATTTCAATGAAATAAAAGTTTTCAAATCTCCGTCGGCAGTTCAGTTTGACATCGTTCCTGACGAAGATATGGGAAAATATACGGTGGAAAGTGTTGACAGTCTTGGATATATGGTTTTTCATTTTGAAAAATATCTTACAGAAGCCAACTTCCATTTTGAACGTACGGACGAAATTCAACAGTCATTTACACTTTACGGATTTTACTTAGGAAACGACAATCCGGGAATTACATATTCCGCGTTGGGAATCAACGGCGCAAGTCTTACTTCGTGGCTCGGTTGCGCACATCTGGAATCGCAATTGCAGTTCCTGAATCCCGATTGGTTTGTGATTTTTCTTGGTGTAAACGACGGTAACTCATATAGTTTCAACGAAGATTATTTTTACAATAATTACGTAGCTTTTATAGATCGAATCAAAAAATATTGTCCGAATGCGGTTTGGACATTTGTTGTTCCAAATGATTATTATTTGTATCGACGTCGTCCGAATCCGGCTGTAGAAAAAGAGCAACATGCAGTACTTCAGTTGGTTAACAAATACAATCAATCCATGTTTAGTATTTACGACATCATGGGAGGTTTCGGATCGTCAGCCATTTGGGTAAACAAAGGTTTGATGGCTTTTGATAAAGTTCACATGACTTCGGCGGGCTATACTTTTTGCGCTGACATGTTTTTTAACGCTTTTTTACAGAGTTATAGCAATTATTTGGACAAAAAATAGCGTGAATTTTATTTAAAATTGCTACTTTTGCACTTTGAAAACGGAAAAACAAAAATATTTTTTACAAAAATCAAGCGATGGGAGAATTTTTACAGAACTTTGATTTCCTGAGTTGGTTTATTTATGACCCGGAAAAACCGCTGCTTTTTACGCAGTTTTATTTTTGGGGATTTTTTACAGTAGTATTATTTATGTATGCGTTTCTTTACAAGAAAATCGCATTACGTAATATTTATTTATTGGCAGTCAGTCTGTTTTTTTATTACAAAACGGGCGGACTTTATGTGTTGTTGCTTATCTTTACGGTTGTTTCTATTTACTTCATTACCAAATGGTTGCATCGGCAGCCCGACGGTTTGAAACGTAAATTGATTCTTGCGTTAGGAGTTGTTGTAAATTTGTTCGTACTTTTTTACTTCAAATACACTGCCTTTATTGTAGAATCCGTTAATACATTTTGCGGAACTAACTACGTAGTTGTCAATTACTTTGCTGTTGCGGCAAACTATTTTCTTGACATCTTTAATCATTTGGCGTCTGCTCCGGCAGATTCGGCTGCGAATGTTAGTTTCAATGTTGACAAAATTATTCTTCCGGTTGGTATTTCGTTCTTTACATTTCAGGCAATTTCCTATTGTGTAGACGTTTACCGTCGTCAGATTGAACCTGTAAAATCTGTTTTGGACTTCGGATTTTACGTTTCATTTTTCCCGCAGCTTGTAGCCGGACCAATCGTAAGAGCTTCGGAATTTATTCCGCAAATCTACAAACCATATTCTCTTTCTCGACAAGAATTTGGTATGGCTTTGTTCATGATTTTCAAAGGTTTAATCAAGAAAATTTTCATTTCTGACTATATTTCTGTCAATTTTGTTGACCGTGTTTTTGATACTCCGATGAAATATTCGGGTTTTGAAACTTTGATGTCGCTTTACGGTTATAGTTTGCAAGTTTACACTGACTTTTCGGGTTATACGGATATTGCAATCGGTTTGGCGTTGTTGCTTGGTTTCAAACTTAGTATCAACTTCAATTCGCCTTACAAAGCCAAATCAACCGCTGAATTTTGGCATCGTTGGCATATTTCGTTGTCAACATGGTTGAAAGATTATCTTTACATCCCGATCGGCGGTAACAGAAACGGTTCTATAGGCGGTTATCTTTGTTGGGTTGTAATTATGCTCGTAATTGTCATGTTGTCAGGCAGTTTGATTGTCGGTGCTATTTTGTTTGGCATCATGCTGATTTTGGCAATTATTTCGTATTTCAATCCGAATTTCAAACACACTCTTACAACTTCTATGAACAACTTTGTAACGATGTGGCTTGGAGGACTTTGGCACGGTTCAAGTTGGTTGTTCGTAACTTGGGGTGCTTACAACGGTATCGGACTTGTAATTTACAAACTTTGGAAAAAACCGACGCAAGTTCTCAGATGGATTTTTCTTGTAGTACTAAATATCGCTGCTGCAATAACCTATCATTACGGTGTTTGGTCAAATCCCAACGGCTTGATTCTTTGGATGTTGGCTGACGGCGTTTGGTTTTACGCTTATCTTGTTTGGGTTGTTAGACTTTCGGAAAAAAACATGATTGCTTTAAAATATTTCCTTGGTTTTGTTTTAATTGCGTTTTTCTCGCTTTGTGCGGTGGTGCTTACAGGATATTGGCAATCAGATTCAAAATATCTTTCATGGATATTGTTGACATCTTTTGCAAGCATAGTTTTCTATCTTGCAGACAATTGGAATAAAATTTTATCTCACACAAATAAAGTTAGTTACAACGAAAATCAAAATCCACAAAAAAATAATTTGATTATTTCTATTATTTTATGGATAAATTTTGTAATTTCGTTAGGATTTTGTTATATAGGATACACGACTAATTTTTATCTGATTTGGCTTTTATCAGCAATTGTTATACTTGCTGCTAATTTGTTTTATATTACAAAACCGCAAATTAAAGAGCCAACCAAGATAATTGCTTATGTTTGGGGTATCTTTTTAACATTTAATTTTATTACCTTTACGCGAATTTGGTTCCGAGCATCCAAAGTGGAAACTACGACACAAATTTTAGACAGGTTGCTAAATGCTTGGGATATTTCACAAATTCCGACAATGGTAATGAGTTACAAGAAAGTTTTTGTAGTAATACTTTTAGGGATGTTAATACATTGGCTTTCAGTTCCGTTTAAGGATAGATACACAAATTGGTTTATAAATTCGCCTATTTGGGTGAAATTATTAATCTGTATTGTGATAATATTTATGCTGTATCAGGTTCAAACATCTGATTTGCAGCCATTTATTTACTTCCAATTCTAACTTAAAAATGGCAGATAACAAGGAAAAAGTTGTAAAGACAACAAAAACAGAAACTGTTTCTAAAGACGGTGACAAAACTATTAAAACTGTAACAACCACTACAACAACTACATCTAAGAAGAAAAAAGGTTGGGGCGGTCTTAAAACTTGGGTGAAAACTCTCATTATTTTGGGAGGTGTTTTACTTGTTGTTAACGTTTTAATATTTTTCACAATTGGTAAGGTAAAGGTTTCATCAAATTCTATGGATCCTTCTTACAAATTAGGTTCTGTTGTCTTTTATTCAAAACTTTCAAACCCTGATTTCAACGACGTAGTAGTTTTTCGTCATCCTGAGCGTGATACTATCAATCCTCAGAGTATTGACAAAAATTATTATACGATGTGTAGAAAATTCGGAAATTGGTGTTCTAAATCTGAACTTATTTTCCAACCGTTGGATAATCGTGAAGTATACCTTTCACGTGTTATCGGACTTCCGGGTCAGATTGTTCAGATAAAAAATAACGTGGTTTTTATAAATAAGAACAAAATCAATGACGTTGAGAATTCCAAATATGCGTATCTCGTTGTAAACAACGGTATCCTTAATCCGACAAGTCTTGATTCTATCGGACTTACAAAAGAAGGCATGTCGGTTGGCGAAGATATTTTTGCTGAACGTTATCTTGAATATTTCAGTAACAAAATTTCTAACAACGAGTCTATGACAATTTACAGTCTTACAGCAAGTGCTGCTGATAAATTGTCTAAATTTGCTGTAATTAAGGATGTTGAAAGAATAGTTTTGCCTACAGATTTTTTTGACCGTACATTTTATCCTTATTCAGAATCTAAACATTGGAATTTTAGTAACTTTGGACCGGTTGCAATTCCACAAAAAGATAAGAGTATTCCATTAAATCCAAATACGATTCTCCTTTACCGCCGTTGTATTGAAGTTTACGAAGGCAAAAAGGTAGAGGTGAAAGACAACAAAGTTTATATCAACGACAAACAAGTAGATTCTTACAAGTTTGAGAGAAATTATTATTTCGTTATCAGCGACAACCACGCTTCAAGTAACGACTCTCGTTATTTCGGCTTCTTGCCTGATAATCATGTACTTGGTGTTGCTCTATAAATGTTTATTACGTTATAAATTATCTGAAAC
>Ga0256870_1001137_pt1 | contig 10931 bp, 8 predicted proteins | sample RumenRJG_06RNA_FD_186079 | JGI IMG/M metagenome (GOLD analysis project Ga0256870, IMG submission 186079) | Metatranscriptome of bovine rumen microbial communities from Lethbridge, Alberta, Canada - Rumen RJG_06 (Metagenome Metatranscriptome) | ecosystem: Host-associated > Mammals > Digestive...
CTGTGTAGCCATTTATATACCTCTTATTTATTCGTTTCAATTCACGCTCCCGTGAAGGAGCGACATAGCCCCTAATCCACGGGAAGCAATAAAAATAGTTTCAATTCACGCTCCCGTGAAGGAGCGACAAAGTTTCCGCTTATACCTTTTTGTTTCAAAAGGGTTTCAATTCACGCTCCCGTGAAGGAGCGACTATAGCCGACTCTCCACCGCGCTTATAAGTCATGTTTCAATTCACGCTCCCGTGAAGGAGCGACTGAGTCCTCTATCCACTGTCCGCTTTTGTTAAGTTTCAATTCACGCTCCCGTGAAGGAGCGACTATGCCTGATGTCTATTACTCGCAAGGTTTGGAAGTTTCAATTCACGCTCCCGTGAAGGAGCGACATTTCTGCTTTTATACCTTCTTTTTTGCGTGTGCGTTTCAATTCACGCTCCCGTGAAGGAGCGACGGGGATTTTTAAGGGCGTAGCCCTTAAACTTGATGTTTCAATTCACGCTCCCGTGAAGGAGCGACCAAAAGCAGCTCGATGAGATTGCTAGACATAATGTTTCAATTCACGCTCCCGTGAAGGAGCGACTTTGACAAGGGACGAAATCAAGCGTTTCAACGTCGTTTCAATTCACGCTCCCGTGAAGGAGCGACCAAGGCATAGAACGCCATTGGACTGAGCTAAATCGTTTCAATTCACGCTCCCGTGAAGGAGCGACTGACCTCTGGGAGAACTGGAACGCTTTTGCTCGCGTTTCAATTCACGCTCCCGTGAAGGAGCGACCTTATATATAGGCTTTAACATTTCCTTTTGAAACGTTTCAATTCACGCTCCCGTGAAGGAGCGACAAAGAACTTTTAGCACAAATAGACAAACTGGATTTGTTTCAATTCACGCTCCCGTGAAGGAGCGACAACATAGAAAACATAATCGGAGGCATATATGATGTTTCAATTCACGCTCCCGTGAAGGAGCGACTTCGTGTTGCGGAGCAGTGGAGCCAAATTCCACGTTTCAATTCACGCTCCCGTGAAGGAGCGACAATTCCACAAAGCAAGTTGCCCTTGCTTTTGTTGTTTCAATTCACGCTCCCGTGAAGGAGCGACTTAATATATATAGTTTCATTTTTTAGGAGTGTACACGTTTCAATTCACGCTCCCGTGAAGGAGCGACCCCGACAACAAGCGAAATCGGAATTGAAATTGCGTTTCAATTCACGCTCCCGTGAAGGAGCGACCGCGGAGCATTTGGAGCAATCATTTTATCAGCAGTTTCAATTCACGCTCCCGTGAAGGAGCGACGTTTGAGCTCTTGGGTACTTATGGCTTCTATTATGTTTCAATTCACGCTCCCGTGAAGGAGCGACTTTTCAAATGCTGCTAACTTTGCAAATGATACAGAGTTTCAATTCACGCTCCCGTGAAGGAGCGACACAGCCATAGAGGGCATTGTGAACGGCTTTTTGAGTTTCAATTCACGCTCCCGTGAAGGAGCGACACAGTTTTATTCTTGATTGTGTCTATGATATTCGTTTCAATTCACGCTCCCGTGAAGGAGCGACGAAACGGGGAGCGCGTGCATAGAAGCTGACGGGTTTCAATTCACGCTCCCGTGAAGGAGCGACACTGTGTAGCCATTTATATACCTCTTATTTATTCGTTTCAATTCACGCTCCCGTGAAGGAGCGACTTATGCCTGATGTTTATTATAGTCAAGGTCTTGAGTTTCAATTCACGCTCCCGTGAAGGAGCGACCAACGTTTCCTAAGAATAACACTACTAGAGGAATGTTTCAATTCACGCTCCCGTGAAGGAGCGACGCAGTGTGTTTGTAATGCTGACCCTGTTTCGACCGTTTCAATTCACGCTCCCGTGAAGGAGCGACTTTCTGCTTGCAATTCTGCTTTTTCGGCTTCTAGTTTCAATTCACGCTCCCGTGAAGGAGCGACAGACGGTGCGAAGCGTCGCAGACCCAAAAAAGACGTTTCAATTCACGCTCCCGTGAAGGAGCGACTCGCGGTGAATGGCGCGCAAAATCTGCAATGATGTTTCAATTCACGCTCCCGTGAAGGAGCGACTCGCAGGAATTGCTGTTGCGTGGGAAATTGACAGTTTCAATTCACGCTCCCGTGAAGGAGCGACTTTTACCAACCCAAGAAGAAACACTGCTGAATGTTTCAATTCACGCTCCCGTGAAGGAGCGACAAGTGTATCGACAATATTTTTGACAAGTTCGTCGTTTCAATTCACGCTCCCGTGAAGGAGCGACCTGCCTGTGTCATATCAACACCCCTTATAATTTCGTTTCAATTCACGCTCCCGTGAAGGAGCGACATGTATTTTCTATTGAAGTCGGCTCATCTGGATGTTTCAATTCACGCTCCCGTGAAGGAGCGACATTATATCTTGTAATTTATTGCAAAACAAAAACATACACTATTATTTCCGCGAACCTTTTGCTTTACAAATAAACCCAAAATATAATTCATTATAACATAATTAATTAAAAAAAAGCAATTTTTATGTTTGCTTTACGTTCGCAAAGTTTAAAAATGAGAAAATAATAATGTCAAACATCTTTGGCATTTAAAAGATTAAAACGCCCTGAGGATTTATAGGCTCTTTTTGTCCTATATGCTCGACTTTTTTCTCCCAATTTGCGCCAAGAGAATAAAATCGCAGACTGTCATATTCGGGATTTATTTCTTTTTGTAACTTAGCTTTGAGTTCGACCCATTGAGATGGCTCAACAAGACATTCAAAAACAGAATATTGGACTCTTTGCCCATAATTTTCTAGAGTCTTTGCAACTTTTCTAAGTCGTTTCTCGCCTTTTTCATCACGCGCAACATCATAGCTAACAAGCATCATCATTTTGAAATTCTCCGCTCTTATTTCCAAATATAAACAGGATATCCGTCAATATCTCCACGGATATAGCGCGCCAAAAGCCTAGCCTGTGTTTGCATTAAAATTGCAAGGTACATTTTCTTTTCTACATAAGGGTGATTCAAAATAGCTTCTTTTTTCTTTTGGTATGCATTGATTACGGTCTTTCTTGCACTTTCGTTCATTATGACCGCACCACTGGCTGTTTTTTCAAACTGGCTTGCATTCACTTCACAACGATTTATAAGAGACAAAACAAGTCTGTCTGCAAAAAATGCTCTGAATTCTTCCATCAAGTCGAGCGCAAGGCTCAAGCGTCCTGGTCTATCACGATGCATAAATCCAACGGCTGGGTCTAAGCCCACAACTTCGCACGCGCTTATCATATCGTGATACAAAAGCGTGTAAACAAATGAAAGCATTGCATTTACGTTGTCCAAAGGCGGTCGTCGATTTCTGCCTTTAAACTTGAAATCTTCTTTTTGTGAGGTTATCAGCTCGTCAAACACAGAAAAATATGTTTCGGCAGAATCTCCTTCAATTCCTCGAAGTTTGTCCAAATCATTTTCTTTGTCGATTTTTGAAATATTTTTGTCCAGTGTCAAAATGGCATTTTGCACTCTTTTAACATCAATTTTGTCTTTGTGGTCGCGAATGGCACGCTGCAACACAGTTTTTTGATTTGCAATTTTTCCTGTGATAAAGTATTTTGCAACTTGAGCAGCTTTCTCTTTGTCATCGGATATACGATATTGCGCTTTTCGAAGAAGCACATTTCCTGAAACAGAACCTTGAACGCGCGCCAAAAACTTTCCCGTTTCACTAAGGAAGCTGATTGTGATGTTATGTTCAGGTGCAGAACCAAGTAAAAAAGGGCTCACATAGATGTTTCCAAAGCAAACTATGCTATCGATGTTTATCATTGGTATCGACTTTTTTACTTCATCATCAAGGATAATTTCAACAGCATCGCCTTTTTTGTGCAAATATGTTTTTTGAGTTGTGATATAAATCGTGTTCAAGTATCTTTGCATTTTTGCTCCTTTTCAATTCGAGTTTCAATCAGAAATCAAATCTTGGCTCAAACGGCGTTTTATGTATGTGCTTACACTTTTGTTTCTTCCTGCTGATTCGGGGAAACATTCGTCAATGAAAGAGCAGCTTTCGCACTTTTTCTTATATTCTGCAATCGGTGTTTTTCCTTCTTCTACAAGTTGATGGAATTTTTGTGCAAGTGCGATTGTTTCAGCTCTAAGTTCTTGAGTAATCGCGATAGGAATTCGTTTTCGGATTTTGAAATAATACAACGCGCCTTCATCTATTTTGCATTTTAGCATTTCTTCAAGGCATATTGCTTGCGCACACAGCTGGACTTCATCGCAAGTGTCTTCTTTCACTTCGCCGTGTTTGTATTCAACAGGAATAAAATTCCACGGCGTCGGTCTGCCCCGTAATGCCAAGTAAGCTGGAGGCAATGCGTAAATCTCGCTCTGTGCGCATAACTCGCCTAGATTCTCCAACTCCGCTATGCACTTTTTCGTGCTGAACTCGACCCGCCGCAGTGAAGTAGTTTTCTGACCAGAGATTTTCTACATAAATCAAAGCGCATTGTCGTTCGCAAAATCGCAGGTGTTGTAAACCATTTAAATGCAGATAATCTTCTTCTGAATAAATTGTTTTCATATTCACACCTGCTCAAAAATTAAAATGTAAGAACCTCTGGCGACAATCCGTCAAGGTCGTTTGTTTTTATGCTGTAATCGTCAGCAGATTTTGCTTCTGTTATGCCGTCTTTTTTTGTAATCTCTAGCGAACGATGTACTTTTGCGGCTGAATATTGTCCAGCTTTTGAATTATGCACCCACCAATAAAGTGCAACAACTTCCATTGAGCCTTCAGGGCGAGCAGATGAAGCATCATTATCAAAGATATGCAAAAGCGCATTTTTGATTTTATTTGCATCTTCATCACTAAAACCCGTTAACTCTGCAAGTTGCGGATTTATGCTACCAAACGTTGTGTACAAGCCAAAGTCCACACTATGCTTCATTCCCATCGTATCAGAAGCCTTTTTGTCTGATTTATCTTCGGAATTAACACTTTTTGTTATTTGGATGCTTGTAACATTTACCGTGTCCACACTAAAAGCACTCTGAATAGTTACAGGTCCGCGAACTCCTACAGATAAATCACTGCCCTTAAATGCAAACACCTGTCCAAAACTGCGAACATCTATCCACGTTTGGCACGCAAGGCTCTGGTATTTTTCCCTGTCTTTTGAAACATCTTTCAATACAGAATCAGCTCTTGCTTTTAGTGATTTGAACTCATCTTTTCTGTAATCGTCTGACTGCACAAAAATAGTTTCTCCTGCGTCCTGCAAGCGATTTCTAATTTTGCGCTTTAAGCACACATCAGAAATCTCTCCGTGTCCGTCAAGCGTGAGCCGCGGAATATTTCCGTTTAACGGGTCGCCGTTCGGGTTAGCATTTTTTACGCTGAAAACCAAAGCAAAATCAATTTTGTTCTGCAATACTGCCATAATTTATTCCTCCGTAATTTCCGTATTTTCATCAGAATTATCTTCTTTTCCGAATTCATTCAAAACCTTTAATTGACAATGATAGCCTAGTAAAAATTCTCCTGAAAGCGGCGAATTATTACTAAAACCATCGTGGTCAAACTTTGATTCTATGGTTGCTATCAAATCAAAATAGAATGGTGAAAGTTCTTTCTTGTATGGAAGAACTTTCAAAAACAAATTCTTCCAAGTTGAAAAAGGTCTTACAGAAAAAGCCTGCATATACCTAATTGCATTTGTTTCTCTGATTTTTTTTGGATCAGAGCCTTCTCGTTTCGCCCGTTTACAAAGTGCTGCTGTTTCAATTTTATCAGCAACGGCAAGTAAGCGACCAAACAGATAATCTCTGCTTGTTCTGTTTTCTTCCAAAGCCAATTTATATTCCTCCTTATTCTTTGTGCGAACAATCTTGTTATATTTATAAACAGCACACGCTGTTTCAAGAACAATATCACGCCGCCATTCATCTATTGTCAAAAGATTTGAAGCAGACTTTACGCATTGAGTTTCTATATCAGACGGAATTACACCGCCATCAAGAATACATGGCAAAAGACGCTGTACTGTTTTTTCAATCAACGCAGGTTTTACCCGCTCGCCGTAAGCGCACTTCGCAATAGTTTCAGGCGACGGCGTTCCGATTGTGCGAACCAGCTGAGGTTTCTTACCCTTTTCTTTTTTTGTCTTTTGCCCAGTAAGTAATATTCCAAGCCAAGTTTGAGTACCAAGCAGTTAATTTTTCAAGTAAATCTGTGTTCAAAAGCTCGCGATACAAAACTATAGAAACTCGCCCTTGTCCAGGAGTAGCTTCTTTTATAGCCATAACCATAATTTTTTCTGGCTTTGATATATCGCCATAATAGCCACGCAAACGATTGTTTATAGCCGTAGCAAACTCAGTCACAGTGCTGTAAGTTCCGCTTGATTCTTCATTTTCTTCATCGTCATCATATTCAAAGTAAAATTCATCTTCAGGCGGTTCTTCTTTTTCTTCAGCGACCTTTACAGGCAAAATATCCGTGCTGGAGCTAGTCAGTGGCGGAAAATCCTCCCCTGCTCTGCTCCACGTAACCACAGCAAGACCATCGCCAAGCGAAACGCCCTGCCGCTTTATAAGCCAACGAAGAGCAGAGTGAGCTTTTTGTGTAGTTTCAGAACTTATTGAACACGCTTCAGAGTCAGTCAAAAAACGTCCTCTGAAAGTAAAATTGCTTGTATCATTCGCAGAAATGAGCTTTGCACTGCTGCCTGCATTTCGGATTTTTGACGGGTGATAAGCCGCGATTTTTGAACTCTTGCCGTCAACATAATCCACATCTTCTTTGCGAATTCGCTTTTCTGCGTCTTTGCCCGAAAAGTTTTTCTCGCAATAATCGTCAAAAGCGTATGAATTGTAAAACTCAATCCATTTGCTTTGCGTGTCTTTGTCTTTCCAAAGGCAAGAGTTTACATCTCCTGCAATCTGAACTTCCCAGCGTATAAAATCTGAAACATCATCTTTTTTTATGCCAGATTTTTCCAAGTCGGAAACAATAGTGCCAGAACAAACATAAGCGTAAACAGCTTTGATTTTCTGATTTGAGAATTCAGATTCAGCCCAAGATTTTAGAAGAGTTTTATAAAGTTCATTCTTTACAGAATTTTCTGCAACATACTCCCACTTATCGCAAAGAGGATACGCGTCAGCACCGCTTGTACGGTTTGAACAGCTTTCTGTGCTTGGCATAACCGTGATTCTGTCAGAATCTTTTTTGTCAATCAAAGCTGCTTTTATAAAGTTGCCGTCCCCGTCCAGCACAATCGTAACAGAAGCATTATTTGCCCAGTGATAAATCGGAAGCGGCTTGTCATCGTTATTCACAACGTTGTCATAAACTTTAGCAAGTTCTGAAAGCCAGCTCATAATTCTTCCTCCATGTTAACTTTTGGAATATACGCCTTGTAATCTCTGATTTCGCGTTTTACAGAACAATCTTCTGGGCGCGGAAAAACTAGAACTCCTTTTTCCATTTTAGCTGTCCAAAACCGAGCAGTCACTTTTTGTGTGTCAACTTCCGTTGGATAATCAAAACCATGAAACATCAGCCCAAAAGAGAAAGGCTCATCATTGTCATAGAAGCTCTCTCCAGAACCGAACTCACACGGCTCAACATAGCCCTGACATTCCCGTGCACCCAAGAAAATATCACGCCTGCCGCCTTTCTCAAGCGAACGACGAGCCATATCAAAATGTTTGTTTTCGTTTCGGTCTTTTTCAAGATCGGGACGCTGCATGTTCCATTCAAAATGCGCCTTAATCTGATATTCCACATCGCGCAAATATGTGTAAACAGAAAGTTCGTTTGCTCCTCCGCTGTAAGAAATCGGCTTCACATTTTTGGATTCTGTGCTGATTTTGTTTATCACGCGGATTTTATCGATAACCCAAATAATCGTCGGCTTCCAGTAAATGCTTTGCGTAATGCCTTTTATAGCTTCATAAGTCGGAACAAGATAGGTGCTTTTTTCACCGCCAATCTTTGTAACAGGGTCGGTAAAAAGTGCATAGCGTCCAGTAAGTTTGTATTCAATGCTGTTTTCTTTCACAACACATCTCCTTTTGTTTACACTTTTATAGTAATCCCATTTCTTCAGATTGTCAAATTTATTTTACTTAAGATTAAAAGATTTTTATTAAAAATATGACAACACAAAATTGCCATATTTCACTTAAGATTAGTTTCAATTCACGCACAAATGCGACATTCTCTGATAATACATTATATATCATAGATTTTCTAGTTCTTCCCAAAATAAAACAGACATATTTTTCCGTCAGTAAATGCACGGCGAAAAATCAGTATTTTCAGAAAATTCATACACAAGCCCCAAATCAGAATCATAAAAATCTTTGTACAACGCATAAATTCCAGAATCTGGCAGAACTTCAAAAATCATCTTCTCTTTCAGAAGCCTAAAAAGCTGATTAGAATACACATTCACCGAAAATTGTTGCGCCTCACGAAGCAAATGGCTATATTTTTTGCTGTAATCCTCGTCTCCGCGCTCCAGAGCCGCCAAACGCCCAGCGATGTCGTTTTCTCCGTACGGCACGATTACGCCAGTCGTTGAATCCGCAATCACTTCAAAATTTTCCCAAGCTGTTTTGAACGCCTGCCTGTACGGCATTTTTCTCCAGCCCTGATTGCTGTTAATCCGCTCATATTCAGCAACGCCAATCGGATTATTTGAAAGCATATCCAACAGAGAAGATTCTTTTCCTTTTACTGAATATTTCAAAAGCGAAGTTGAAAATTTTGCATAATAATAATTGAAGAAAGCCTCTATAACTTTTTGGTCAATAAGCCTGCAATTATTTTCACCCCACTCTTTTCTAAAATCACGTAGCACCCGCTCCATACACTCTTTACCGATTTTCAATTCTTCCAGCGAACCCAAATTTTCGTATTCCGCATCAAAAATTGCCAGCGTTCCAAGCACAGAGTTCCCCGATTCGTCTTTCAGCTCGCCGTTTCTGTTGCAGCGTCCCGCAGTCTGAATAATAGAGTCCAAGCCCGCAAGATAGCGAAGCGTACTTCCAAAGCTCACGTCCACGCCAGCCTCAATGAGCCGAGTGCTTACGCAGACAACTTTTTCCCCGTTCTCAAGGTGTTTTTTCATTTCTGAGATAACAGCACGGCGGTGAGCAGGACACATGTTTGTGCTCAAATGATAGGCAAAATCTGCTATTTTGTTTTCTTTTATAAGTTTATAAAGTTCTTTTGCTTGAGGCTTTGTATTCACGACAGCAAGAAAACTTCCACATAAATCTAACTGCGTTTTTATGTACTCAAAGATTTCAGAAACAGAATTCTTTTTTGTGCCGCCGTCAGTTTTGTCAACAAAACGAACGCGCTCAAGCGAAGAAAAATGCGCTTTCACATCGCCAATAACTTCAGCGTCAAAAGAAAGCCGATAATCTTTGCTTTTGTCATCGCCGATTTTGTCCAAGCAAGGCTGCGTTGCCGTACAAAGCATAGCTGAACAGCCACAGCAATGAACAAGATAATCCAACGCCCAATTAAAAAGATATGTAGCTTTTATCGGAAGCGTTTGAATTTCATCAAAAACAAGCACACTTTCTGCAAGCTGGTGCATTCGGCGGATAGTTTTTGTTCCAGAACCAAACAGTGTTTCCAAAAACTGCACAAAAGTCGTAATTACTACAGGCGAAGACCAAGTTTCTTCAAATCGGGCATAATTTTCTTCAGATTCTTTCAGCTCTGACTTTTTCTCAGCTGAAAGATTTGAATGACACTCAAGCACAATCTGCCCGCGAGTATTTTCGTTCTCCAAAACAGAGCGAATTACGTCAGCGTTCTGGTCAATAATCGAAGTATAAGGCGCAACAATAAAAATGTGCTTCATTTTGTGCTTTTTTGCCTGCTCCAGCGCAAATCTGAGTGAAGCAAATGTTTTTCCGCTGCCCGTAAAAGCCGAACACGTAAAAATACCCCGCTCGCCTTTGCCCAAATTTGCACAACGAGCTGAAACATCGGAACGAATTTGTCCAAGTTTGTCAGTTTTGGCAACTTTTGAAAGATGATTTTCCAGTTTTTCAAGCATTGAAGCCCAATCTGGTATTTTGTCTAAATCGGCAGGATTTATCTTCTCATTCGCCTCAAAAGCCACACTGTTCGTCCTGTCCGCATCAATCAAACAGCTTGCGAAATTGCGAAAATGAAGCCCTTGATTGAAACAAGAGTGCTTTGTTATTTTTCCATTTTCTTTGAAATTTTCCCAAAAAACATTTCGCCCGTCAGTCTGCCAATCTTCACTTTGAAAAATTTTCTCTATCTGAGATTTTATTTTTTCATCGATGTTAGCTTTGATTTCAGCATATTCAGCTTCGGGCAATTCTTTTTTCAAACGCTCAGCAAATTCTGATTTTCCGTCAAGGCAAATCATATCAGGCAAACCAGAACCGTGATGATACATTACAGCCGCCTGCACAGCCCGAAGCGCAAGGATTTTGTTTTCAGCCATTTCTGAAAGCAGTTTTGCACCTGCTGTTGAATGGTCTATTTTTGCCTGAGTTTTGCCCTCAAGCGATTTTCTCAAATATTCCTGCCAGTTTTGACAGGCTTTTCCTGCATCGTGCAAAAGTGCTGAAAGACGTGCCAAAGAGGCAAAACCAAACGGTTTTCCAAAAATTTGAGCAAGTTTAGCAGTTCCAAATAAATGTTCCTCAAGACTTTGTATTCTTCCGTCATCTGCTTTATGTGCAATAAGTTCCATAGCAACCTCCACATAAAATATCTTTATAAAGTATTATATATCTTCCGTAAATTGACAACTTTTTTTCATTTTTCAAACCACTACTCTGCATCGATATGCACATAGCCTTTGAGCGGGTATACACCAAGGCTTTGAGCTGCAATGCACATAGGCTTTGAGCCGCGATGCACATAGGCGTGTTTTGAAGATATGCA
>Ga0256870_1001144_pt1 | contig 10917 bp, 8 predicted proteins | sample RumenRJG_06RNA_FD_186079 | JGI IMG/M metagenome (GOLD analysis project Ga0256870, IMG submission 186079) | Metatranscriptome of bovine rumen microbial communities from Lethbridge, Alberta, Canada - Rumen RJG_06 (Metagenome Metatranscriptome) | ecosystem: Host-associated > Mammals > Digestive...
ACAGATTTCACTTTGATATCGTCCCGCACGATGTCCGCCGTAAACTGCTGGCCGTTTTTATGCTCCAGCAGCAGCTTGACGCTGGTTCCTTTTTTTCCGCGGATAGTACTGACCACATCTTCCAGGGTACGGCCTTTGGTATCCACGTCGTTCACCTTCAGGATCTTGTCACCGGCTTCGATGCCCGCCTTTGCCCCGGGCGAGCCTTCCATGGGAGATACCACCACAAATTCCTTGTTTCGCTGGCCCAGCACCACGCCGATACCCCCAAAGGTCCCGTCCGTCATCTCATTCAGGCGGGAAAAACCTGTTTCATCCAGATATTCGGAATAGGGATCGTCCAGGCTTTCCACCAGGCCGTGCATGGCGCCTTCGAACAGCTTTTTGTCCGTATACTCTCCCACATAGCTGGAACGGATCTTCCCCAGCGTATACAGGAACTGCAGCGTGCCTCCCGCGTTATGGGTCAGCTTATGCATACCCCAGAACACGCTGATGAGCGTCAGCGTCATGATACCGATGACCAATATCGGGATCAGCCAGACATTTATGCTTACTTTTTTCTTAAACAGGTTTAACACGCATATCCCCCCACTTCAAACAGCAGTATAAAACATAATACCGAAAAAGGAGGAAAGAAAACGAGTTCCTTCCTCCTGATTATATCCTTATTAAGGAGACCGTCACGGTAAGTTGCATCACCGGTTACGGCAGATAGTTCAGCGGCTCCGTCACTTCGCCGTGCAAGCGTACCTCAAAATGACAGTGCGGTCCGGTAGAATACCCGGTACTGCCTGCCAGGGCGATCACCTGTCCCTGAGATACCCGCTGGCCTTCGCTTACCGACAGGCTGGAGTTATGCCCGTAAATCGTAACCAGGCCGCCGCCGTGGTCGATCATGACCGCATACCCGTAGCCTCCCATCCAGCCGGAATATACCACCACGCCGGCTGCCGCCGCATGGATCGGCGTGCCGTAATCCACCCCGATGTCCATCCCTGAATGATACTTCCGGGTACCAAAGATAGGATGTACACGCCAGCCGTAATAAGAAGTGATCGTACCGGAGCAGGGCCATACAAAGGAACCGTTACCGCCGCCGGAGGGCATCACGGAAGCGGTTTCCAAGCCCTGCAACATGGATTTGATGTTGTCGGAGATTGCCAGCAGCCGGTCGTATTCCGCATCGGACTTCCGTTTTTCTTCCTCCGCCTTGTACAGTTTCTGGGCCCGTTGTTCCCGCATGGTTTCCGCATCGCTGCGTTTCTTTTCCAGCTCGGCTTTGTCGTTTTTGATCTCCGCCATCTGGGAGTCCAGCAGATCCTGCCGCCGCTGGATTTCCGCCGCTTCTTTCTCCACGATGGCGATCAAATCCAAATCGCTACGGATGATCTTCTGCAACAGGTACATACGGGAAGCAAAATCGCCAAAATCTTTGGCGCCCAGCAACACTTCCAGATAATTGATCTGGCCGTTCTCATAGATATCACGGAGACGGCGGCGGTAAATCCGCATCCGCCCTTCCATTTCCTCTTTCTTTTTGCTCAGTACGGCTGTATTATCATCAATATCTTTCTGCAGCGCGTCCGCTTTTTTCTGCAGCTTGTCAATGTCCTGCTGCAGGCGGCTCAGTTTGGCAACGATTTCGCCCAGACTTTCTTTTGCAGCCGCTACTTTCAGTTTTGCCTTGTCTTTGTTTTCTTCCGCCACCTGCACATTATGCTGGGCTTGATCCAGTTCCTTCTGCTTCTTTTCCATTTCTGTGGCAGCCAGGGCAGGCAGCATGTTCAGCAGGAACAGCCATACGGCAAGCAGGACTGTGAAAACGTTACGTGATTTCATAGGACAGCCCCTCCTAAACCCGCAGGAATTTCTTCAGGGAAAGGTAGCTGCCCAGGGCGCCGATCAGCGTGCCGCAGGCCAGGATGAAAAGGTCTGCGTACAACAGGGTCGGCCAGGACTGCAAGATGGGGAAAAACGCAAAGGTCGTGTGCAGCCTGCCGCTGAGGCTGACATAGATCAGGTCCACAATGGCGCAGGCTATGATGCCTCCCCCCAGTCCCAGCGTCATGCCTTCCAGCATGAAAGGCCAGCGGATGAACCAGTCGGTGGCGCCCACGTATTTCATGATGACGACCTCACGCCGCCGTGCGAACACGGTAAGGCGTATGGTATTGATGATAATAAACAGGGTTGCAAAACAAAGGAACACGATCAGCACGGCGCCGCCGAGACGCAGCACCCGGGTCAGGGCAAACAGGTGCTCTACTACTTCCTGCCCGAACTTTGCGGTCTCCACCTTAGGCCAGTGTTCCACCTGAGAGACCAGCGCTTTGATCCGTTCCGGTTTGTCTACCTGCACCTCAAAGGAAAAGGGAAAGGGATTGTCTTTGCCCAATGCTTTCAGCAGCGTCGCCTGATCCCCCAGGCGGTTCTTAAACCGGTCCATGGCCATGGCCTTGGTCACTTCCGTGACTTTTACCACGCCTTCCATCTTTTTAAGCTTTTCCCGTATATCGGCCACTTCTTCGCCGGTAGCGGTGTCCTCCAGATAGACCGTCATCTCCACCTGGCTTTCCAGGTATTTCGCCAGATTATCCGTATTCAGGTACATCAGCAGGAACATCCCCAGTACCAGAAGGGAAACAGCAACCGTAGAGACAGAAGCAAAGCTCATTATGCCGTTACGCTTAATGGATTTGCCTGTCTCACGGATAAAATATTCTTTACTGCTCAGACTCATATCCGTATACTCCGTTCAGTTCGTCGCGTACAATTTCGCCCTGTTCGATGGCGATGACCCGTTTGCCCATGCTGTCAACAATTTCCTTATCATGGGTCGCCATAATAATGGTCGTCCCGGTATTGTTGATTTCCTGAAAAATTTCCATGATTTCCATACTGGTTTCCGGGTCCAGGTTTCCGGTAGGTTCGTCTGCGATTACCAGACTGGGGCTGTTGACAATCGCCCGGGCAATGGCAATACGCTGCTGTTCCCCACCGGACAGCTCGTTAGGTTTGGAATACGCCCGGCGGCGCAGCCCCACCAGATCCAGCACGTTCATGACACGGCGCTTTATCTTCCGGTAAGGCGTTTCAATAACCTGCATGGCAAAGGCCACATTATCATACACCGTACGATCCGGCAGCAGGCGGTAATCCTGAAATATGATTCCCAGCTGACGCCGCAGGTACGGTACTTCTTTCGCTGTCAAATTTAAAATGTCCACATCGTTCAGGAGAATACTGCCGGAGGTGGGAAGCACTTCCCGGAACAGCATCTTGATAAACGTGGACTTACCGGCCCCGCTGGGCCCTACAATAAATACAAACTCTCCCTGTTCGATCCGGATGTTAATATTACGCAGCGCCACATTCCCGCCGGGATATGTTTTGCTGACATCAATCATTTCCAGCACTGGTAAAACTCCCTCCAAATCAGTACGGAGAAACTGATTCTCCGTTTTCTACATAATACTATACAACTTTTTGTGTACACTGTTTGCAAACTTATTGCAAACTATTGCTTATGCAACAGCGCAAAGGCTTTGGAAACTGTGCTTTGCGCCAGCTTCCGCATCGCCACAAGATGTTCCTCCTGCAGCTGGGGTTTGCGGCCCCAAAGCTCCTCCGCTGCTTTTTCCACATTCCCGGCGTCCAGCGTTTCCACCGTACCTACCGCCTGCGCCTCTATGGCTTTCAGGAAGCTGTCCACCTTGGGATCGTAGGATATGGCCATCAGCGGCACTTTCATCACGGCCGCAAAGATCAGCGCGTGCAGCCGCATGCCGATCAGCAGCCGGAAGCTGCCGATGACGCTGAGGAATTCCTCGGTGGAATAATCCCCCTGGAGCAGGGCAACCCGGTTCCGGATTTTGGGAAGATAACTCTGCAACAGCTTACTGTCTGCCAGATCTTTGGAAACCTGCAGCGGCAGAATGGCGATCTGGGCATTATACTCTTCGCTGAGTTTGCCCAGCGCCGCCGCAAGCTGTTTCAGGCAGCGCTGATTATCCGGCCATTCCCGCACGGAAACGCCGATGATCGGTTTGTAGGGATCCAGACCGGCTTCCGCCAGTATGGCTTTCCCCATTACTTTTGATTCTGGATTCAACATCAGCACCGGATCCGCCGTGACCTCCACCTTGGCAGCCGGAACGCCCATACGTGCCAGTTCTTCTGCCGAATCCCGGTCCCGCACCGTGATTACGTCCGCCCGGTTCACCACCAGACGGGTCAGCAGCCGCATGAGTCGGCTGCGGATCGGACCGATGCCCTGGGCGAACAGCATGACCTTTTTACGTTTCCATTTTGCCGCCGCAATCACGGAAAGGTAATAGGCAAGGCTGCGCTTACTGGTCACATCCTGCAGCAGGCTGCCGCCGCCGCTGATGACCAGGTCCGCCTCGCGGATAGCCCGAAGCAGACGCACCGCCGCAAAACGGTACAGGGATTTGACCTGATGTTTAGCAATTGTATTTCCCGGATTTCCGGAAATCACGGTAATGTCCACCGTCGGCTCGACCGCGCGCAAAGCGGCCAGAATCGCCGTCAGCAGCGCCTCGTCGCCGGCGTTATTGAATCCGTAATAACCGGAAATAACGATTTTACTCATTAAGTGTGAATCTCCTCAGCCATGGTTTAACATATGGCATTAAAACTGAAACTGCGATTACCGCAATAATTCCCAGAACAGAACCCAGCAGATAGCCGTCTGCCGCTCGGATGTAGCTCATCATGGCCGGCGTGCGCATATGGCAGAAGGTCTGCACCAGGGAACCCTGCCCGATGACAGCCCCCAGCACCAGCGCCAGTTTACACCAGTTAGGCGCCATGCGGTACGCGGCCAATACGGCCAGGAAGAAAGCCGGATGACCAATCATGAATTCCTTTTCCCGGGGACGGGCATACATGACCTCTTCCAGGAAGAGACGCAGTTTGATCTCGATGGCGGGCACCGGCACGCCGCCGGTATGGCCGCTGCGGCCTACAAAGATGTAAGCCACGAACAGCAGCACGCCTAATATGACAAAATGTCCCAGTGTGAGACGGGTCTTACAAATCTGTACCAGCTGTGAAAACAGGTCCGCCACGTTTTCCCCCGGGTTCCGGAAAATGCTGTACTGCCGTAAAAACAGCAGCAAAGTCAGCAGCACCGGCATAATAAAGGTCAGCTTTACGCCCCGGTAAATATCCGCTTCCAGCAGGAAACGCAGATCGCCCATGATGGAACCGTTCAGGGTGGCGCCGATCAGGGAAAGGGCAATGGCCAGGGCCAGCTGCCATAAAGCGGTAACGATGACGCCTGCAGTTGATTTCGTATTTGTTTTTATCGTATCCCACAGGGTCAGCATCACGCTCATGGAAAGAACCGGATACAATACCGCGGATAAAAAGGCCAGCCCCTGCCGGACCGACAGGCCGCGCCCCATGAACAGGCTGTACGCGGTAAGCAGCATGCCGAAGATGACCAGCAGGTACTGCTTCGTGCCTTTACAGGATGGCAAAATCATGCCCATATATAACGCCAGCGCCGCCCAGGCGCCCAACGCCACTACCAGCAATGCTTTACGGTCCGGTTCATACGAACCCGCAAACCCCGGATTGCCGTTGGCGGAAGCAGGCACAGCATCTCCCGGCTTCTGGAACACGCCGGCCACGCCGATCTTATAGCCGCGTCCTTTCACCTGCTGGGTGATCTTCCGCATATAATCCAAGTTCAGGTCAATAATATCCACGCCGTTTTGCGGTTTCAGGAACAGGCGCACATAATTGACACGGATGTTCCGTTCCTCATCTGCCAGCGCCCAGCGCCGCAACGCATCCGGCATCATCAGCTTGCTGTTTTCCTGGGCGTCGATGTTCAGCACTCGCACCGCATTGTTGTCCACGCTGCGGAGCAGGGCGTCCAGTCCCGCAAATTTGGCAAACTGCAGCTGGGTCACATGCTCCAGCAAGCCCAGGCGGATATTCCGCTCCCGCAGTTTCTTCCCCATATACTCTATATCAGCAGGAAAACCGATCACGTCCGTACCGCAGGGAATATAGGTGGTCACCTGCACACCGGCTTTATCAAGCCGGGCAAAGAGACTGTCCACGCCTTTTTGTGTATATGGCAGATAGTTTTGCGGACGTACCGCAACATAAAAGCCTTTTTCCTGCACTTCCCGCAGCTCTTTCACAGACAGGCCCAGCGGCGCCTGCATCATAGGCGTCTTGGCCCGATAATCCGGTTCCAGCAGCAGCCGGGAGTCACCCTTCACCTCCAGAATTTCCGGAGTCTGGCTGAAGGGTTTTACCCGTTCTGCACCGTAACGCAGGAACAGGTCTTCTTTCACCTCGTTCCATGCTTCTTCGTCCCGGCCCCGGGTCACATATACTGCGTCAGGATCCAGAGACGGCGAAGCAAGGATCGCGTCAAAATCGCCCCGGTGCACACCGGCAGCCGCCTTTTGCAGCACATCCCCCGGCATGGCGGAGATGCGTTTTTCCCTGTCCAGCCGTTCCAGCGTGGTGTCGTAGACGATCAGCGTGGTCACACCGGCGTCTTTAAACTGCTGCAGCAGTTTTTCGCTGCTGTAGCCTTCCCGCTGGGCCATCATCAGGATTCCCTGATAATCCAGGGTCTGTTCCACCGTATCATTGCGTTTTTCAATGCCGACGCGGATCTGCATCAGATACAGCGCCGCACAGAATGCAACGGCAATGCACAGGACCAATATGGGGTTGTAACGTTCTTTCCAATTCGATACGCTCATTCTTTTTCCCTGCACGACGGAAAGCGGCGTATATCTCACGGCATACGTCGCTGTCGCTGATTATATTTGTTTTGCCGCCAGTCTCCTGGCTTCATATTCCTGCCGCAGATAGGCTTCCACAAAAGGCCGCAGGTCTCCGTCCATCACCCCGTCCACATTGGAGGTTTCGTACGTGGTGCGGTGGTCCTTTACCATCGTATACGGCTGGAACACATAGGAACGAATCTGGCTGCCCCATTCAATGGCCTGGTAATCCCCGGCCAGGTCGCTGATCTTGGCGTCCCGTTTTGCCTTTTCAAAGGCATACAGTTTACCGCGCAACATCTGCAGCGCTTTTTCGCGGTTCTGGATCTGGCTGCGTTCGTTCTGGCACTGCACCACGATACCGGTAGGCAGGTGGGTCATGCGTACGGCGGAAGAAGTCTTGTTGACGTGCTGCCCGCCGGCGCCGCTGGCCCGGTACACGTCCACACGCACCTCATCCATGTTGATTTCCACATTGACCGTGTCGTCCAGTTCCGGCATCACATCCACAGCGGAAAAAGACGTATGACGGCGCGCATTGGCATCAAAGGGCGAAATGCGCACCAGACGGTGCACTCCCTTTTCGCTGCGGAAAAAGCCATAGGCATTGTGTCCGTTGATCTGCAGGGTCGCGCTCTTGACGCCCGCTTCATCCCCGGCCAGATAATCCAGCATTTCCACCTGGTACCCGTTCCGTTCCGCAAAACGGGTAAACATGCGCAGCAGCATGGAGGTCCAGTCCTGGGCTTCCGTTCCGCCGGCGCCTGCATGCAGGGTCAGAATGGCATTGTTGGCGTCATACTCTTCCGACAACAGCATCCCCAGCTCCAGATGGTGCAGATTTTCTTTGATTTTAGTCAGGTTTTCGTCCAGTTCCGGAATCAGGGACTCGTCCTGTTCTTCCGCTGCCATCTCCTGCAGCACTTCCAGGTCGTCCAGCCCCGTTTCCAGCGCTTTGTATTCATCAACTTCCGATTTTAATCCATCCACCTCTTTGGTGATCCTGGATGCTTTTTCCGGATCATCCCAGAAGGACGGTTCCCCCATGAGATGTTCCAGTTCCCCTATTTTTTCTTCTTTGCTGGGGATGTCAAAGAGATCCCCTCATTTCGTCCAGTTTTTTCTTGAGAGCAGCGATCTCGGGTCTGTATTCTTCAAGCAGCAACTTTCTCACATCCTTTACCGGTTATTTTGCAGCTTTGCTCCTGAAAGCGGCAAAGCTTGGTCTACGGTTGCCCAAACTCATATGGGGGCAACTGGCAATACTTCATTTTATTTTCCTTTTCCGCAGCAGTTTTTATATTTTTTGCCGCTGCCGCAGGGACAGGGATCGTTCCGTCCGATTTCCGGCCCTTTATTCACCACCGGCTCTTTTACGGCTTCGCCGTCCGCGGTATCTACCGTCGGGTTGTTCATGGTAGCGTTTTCCAGCGGATCGTCCATGGTCATCATCGGCTGGGATACTACGTTGACCCGGTACATGTATTTCACCACGTCATCTTCGATGGCTTCGATCATCGCCTCGAACATATCGAAAGCTTCAAACTTATATTCCACCAGCGGATCCTTCTGGCCGTATGCCCGCAGGCCCACGCCTTCACGCAGCATATCCATGGCGTCCAGATGTTCCATCCAGTGGTTGTCCACAACCTTCAGCATAACCAGGTTTTCCAGTTCCCGCATAATCTCGGGGCTGATTTCCTCTTCCCGGCTGGCGTAAATGTCGTCCGCCAGTTTATGCAGGTATTCGCCGATTTCATCCCGGCCCAGGTCTGCCAGTTTTTCTTCCTTCAATTCCCCAAAGGGTGCAAAGTACTCTTCACAGTAACGCACCAGATTCTTCAGGTCCCAGTCTTCCGAATAGGATTCCGGAGGACAGTACATGCTCATGGCCCGGTCCACAATCTTGTGGGTGAATTCCATCACAGTGGAACGCAGGTCTTCCTGATCCAGCACCTTGCGGCGTTCCTTGTAGATAACTTCACGCTGCTGGTTCATGACGTCGTCGTACTCCAGCACCATCTTACGGATGTTGAAGTTGCGTTCTTCCACTTTCTTCTGGGCATTTTCAATGGAACTGGTAACGATCTTATTTTCAATGGGCTCGTCTTCTTCCATGCCCAGCTTGTCCATCATGCCCTTGATTTTATCGGAGCCGAACAAACGCATCAGGTCGTCTTCCAGGGACAGATAGAACCGGGATGAACCGGGGTCGCCCTGGCGGGCGCAACGGCCACGTAACTGGTTGTCGATACGGCGGCTTTCGTGCCGTTCTGTGCCCAGGATATGCAGGCCGCCCTTTTCGGCCACGCCTTCGCCCAGCACGATATCGGTACCGCGGCCGGCCATGTTGGTAGCGATGGTAACCTGTCCGGGCTGACCGGCATCCGCTACGATCATGGCTTCTTTTTCATGATACTTGGCATTTAATACGTTGTGGGGAATGCCCTGCTTCTTCAGCAGCGCGCTCAGATCCTCGGACTGGGTGATGGAAGTGGTGCCCACCAGCACCGGCTGTCCGGATTTGTGCAGTTCTACGATTTCCTTCACGACCGCCCTGTACTTGGCCGCCTTGGTCTTGTAGATCACGTCCGGGTAATCGGTACGGATCATGGGCTTGTTGGTAGGAATCACGATAACATCCAGGCCGTAGATCTTCTGGAATTCCTGTTCTTCCGTCTTGGCCGTACCGGTCATGCCGGCCAGCTTTTTGTACATACGGAAATAATTCTGGAATGTGATGGTAGCCAGCGTCTGGCTTTCGCGCTGCACCACCACGCCTTCCTTGGCTTCAATGGCCTGGTGCAGGCCTTCGGAATACCGGCGGCCGTACATGAGTCGTCCGGTAAATTCGTCGACGATGATGACCTCTCCGTCTTTCACCACGTAATCCCGGTCGCGGATCATCAGGGTCTTGGCCTTGATGGCGCACATGATATGGTGGGAGAAGTCCACGCCGTGCTCCGTGTCGTACAGGTTGCTGACGCCCAGCGCCTTTTCCGCTTTGGCGATACCTGCCTCGGTAGGCGCAACCTGTTTCTGCTTTTCGTCAACGGTATAATCTTCGCCCTCTTTCATGTTGGCGACGATACGGGCAATGACTTTATAGAGGTCCGCGGACTTTTCGCCGGGGCCGGAAATGATCAGCGGGGTACGGGCTTCGTCGATCAGGATGGAGTCCACTTCGTCCACGATGCAGTAATTCAGTTCCCGCTGAACCATCTGGTCCTTGTCCACCACCATGTTGTCACGGAGGTAGTCGAAACCGAACTCGTTGTTGGTGCCGTAGGTGATATCCGCCTGGTACGCAGCCTTCCGTTCCGGGAAATCGATCTCGTGTACGATCAGGCCGACGGACAGGCCCAGGAAATTATAGATACGGCCCATATCGATACTGTCGCGGCGGGCCAGATAATCGTTGACGGTGACCACATGAACGCCCTTGCCGGTCAGCGCATTCAGATATACAGGCAGGGTCGCCACCAGGGTCTTGCCTTCACCGGTACGCATTTCCGAAATCTTGCCCCGGTGCAGCACCACGCCGCCGATCAGCTGCACATCAAAATGCCGCATGCCGGTCACGCGCTTGGACGCTTCCCGCACCACCGCAAAGGCTTCCGGCAGAATGTCGTCGAGAGTCTCGCCTTTTTTCAGACGCAGTTTGAATTCCGACGTCTTCGCCTGCAGGTTGGCGTCGCTCATCCGCTCCATGTCCGGTTCCAGCGCGTTGATCTTATCCACGATGGGCCGGATATTTTTTAATTCCTTTTCATTAGGATCTCCGAATATCTTCTTTATTAAACCTTCCAGCAAATTCATCACTCCTTAACTTATACTGAACAATTCTGTTTACTCTTTTATCTTCGCAATCAGCATCATACACTTCGCATAAAGCAAACTTTTTGATGAATTTTTGGAATTGTTGGAACATGATGGCATCAATGTCCATGTCGCATGCCACTAAGGCAAAGACTAATACGAGAATGAATTTGTTCATTTGAAATTAATTTTTGTTTTAGGAATTTTTTCCAAGATTTTTTCAATAGGATTAATTCCTTTTAATTCCTCTTTTTTTTCTATATTTTTCCTAATTTCAGTATATATACTTGTTAAATTCAACTGTTTAAACTCTTCA
>Ga0256870_1001158_pt1 | contig 10873 bp, 7 predicted proteins | sample RumenRJG_06RNA_FD_186079 | JGI IMG/M metagenome (GOLD analysis project Ga0256870, IMG submission 186079) | Metatranscriptome of bovine rumen microbial communities from Lethbridge, Alberta, Canada - Rumen RJG_06 (Metagenome Metatranscriptome) | ecosystem: Host-associated > Mammals > Digestive...
ATCACATCCGCGCCTAACACGAGCCTCTCCCATTCGGAATCCTTCAGGCGGCCGTTGCGCAGCCGGGACGCGTCGATGTTGGACTCCTGTGCCAGAAGACGGTTGACCAGCTGCTCCTTTGACATCTCCAAAGAGAAGATCGCGACCCTGCGGTTTTCCCGAAATGCCATATAGGCGCCGATATTCAGCGCAAATGCTGTTTTTCCCATGGAAGGTCTTGCCGCGATCAGGATCAGATCAGACGGCTGGAAGCCGCTGGTCTTGAAGTCCAGATCATGGAAGCCGGTAGCAAGTCCTGTGATAGAGCTGTTCAGACTGCTGGCAGCAGAGATCCGGTCAATCGCATCCATGACGATGTCGGCAATCGGCGTCAATTCTCTTCCCTGCCGGTTGGTCAGAAGCTGGAAGACCTGCTTCTCCATCTTTGCGGTCAGATCATCCGTCTTTTCCCTGTCCGCATAGCATTCGGCGGTCAGACTCTCCATGGTCTTGATCATGCGGCGCAGCTGCGCCTTCTGTGCGACGATATTCGCATAATGCTTTGCGTTTGTGGAAAGCGGCACCGAGGCAACCAGCTCAACCAGAGTCTGCGCATTCGCAAGATCCTCCGGCGCATCCATTTCACGAAGCTTATCCTGCAGCGTGACCGGATCCACCGCCATTCCGGCTGCGTCCAGATCAACAATCGCGCGAAACAGCAGCGCATAGGGCTTCTGGAAAAAGTCGTCCTCCGTTAAAATGGAGGAAGAGGCTGCGATCGCCTCCGGATCCATGATCATCGATCCGATGACTGATTGTTCAGCCTCCTGACTGTGCGGCGGGATCCGCCGGATCTCATTGATGTTATCATCCATGTTCTTACAGTTTCTCCACTTTTACCGTGAGCTGCGCCTTCACCTTTGTATGCAGCTTCACCAATACATCCATCGTTCCGATTGTCTTGATCGGATTCTCCACGACGATCTTCCTGCGGTCAAGCTCGATGCCCAGCTGCTCCTTCGCGGCTTCCGCAATCTCCTTGCCGGAGATCGAACCGAACAGCCTGTCTCCCTCTCCGGTCTTGACACGGATGGTAACGCTGCTCTTATCAAGTTTTTCCTTCAGCTCTTTAGCCTTCTCCAGATTCTCTTCGGCAACCTTCTCGTCATTGGCCTTCTTCAGCTTCAGGTCGTTGATGGCCTGTCCGGTCGCCTCGACCGCCAGCTTCCTGCGAATCAGGACATTTCTCGCGTAGGCATCCGCCGCCTCCACCATCTCGCCTTTTTTTCCGACCTTGTTTACATCCTGCAGCAGAATTACCTTCATATCTCTCCAGCCTCCGTCATGGTTCTCAGTATTTCCTTGATCCGGATTACCGCCTGCTCGCAGGTCATATCCTGCAGCTGGGCTCCGGCGATATTCATATGGCCTCCGCCTCCGAGGCGCTCCATAATCACCTGCACATTCACCTCATCGATCGCCCGGGCGGAGATAAACACCTGCCCTTTGTAGCTGGTGACGACAAAGGAAGCCGCTACGCCGATGATATCCAACAGTTCATTTGCGGCCTGCGCACCGATTACATTCGGACTGATCAGGCCTTCACTGGGAAGAATCGAAATGGCATATCTTCCCATAAAGCTCTCCGCGTGCCGCACAGCCTCCGCTCTTGCCTTATAGCTGTCCATATCATCGCGCAGGGCCTTGCGCACCCTGGTGACATCCGCACCCATACGCCGCAGATAGGCCGCCGCCTCAAATGTTCTCGCGCCGGTCTTGGCCACGAAATTGTTCGTGTCGATAATGATTCCCGCGTACAGGCAGTCCGCCTCCAGATTCTTCAGACGGACATTCTCCTCAAAGTACTGCAGGATCTCCGCCACCATCTCACAGGCGGACGATGCGCTCGGCTCAATATAGGACAGGGCCGCGTTCTGGATCTGCTCTGTCGTCTGGCGGTGATGATCCAGCACGACGATGGTCTTCGTCCTGTCGAGAAGCGCCTCGCATTCTACCATCGTACTGCGTGCGGTGTCGACAACAACCAGCATGGTGTTGTCATCACACAGTTCGATCGCGCGCTCATGCGAGATAAAGATCTCTTCCTCATAGTCGCGGCTTTCCCGCAGCATCTGCAGCCAGTTGCGGATCGGCACAGAGTCCTCTCCGATCACGATCCACGCCTGTTTTCCCAGCGTCTTTGCCGCACGGTAGATCCCGACCGCCGCACCCAAAGAGTCCATGTCGGTAATCCGGTGGCCCATCGTGAGCACCCGGTCCTTCGACTCCATAATCTCGCGCATTGCCTGCGCTTTGACTCTGGCCTTGACCCGTGTATGGCGCTCCGAGCTATGGGTCTTTCCGCCATAGAACTTCATCTGCCCGTCCCGGTTGAGCACCGCCTGGTCGCCTCCGCGTCCCAGCGCCATCTCGATCGCGCTGCGGGCATATTCATAATTCTGGTTGTAGTCGTCGCCGCCCACACCGGCGCCGACGCTGATCGTCATAACCGTTTCGTTTCCGATATTGACGGTCTTGACCTCCTCAAGCAGAGAAAAATGATCCTCCTCAACGCCTTCCAGGCTTTTCTGATTCATAATCAGAAGATACTTGTCTTTTTCCAGTTTCTTGCTCAGCGCATGATGCGCCAGGCTGTATTTGTTGATCTCACGGTCAATCAGGACATTCATAAGAGAGGAATGGACTTCGTCCACATTTTCCATGGCTTCCTCGTAATTGTCCAGGTAGACCAGCGCCACCACCGGCTTTTCTTCGCGGTTCTCTCTGCGCAGCTCACTCAGTTCCGTCTCATCGATGAAGTAGATGACATAATGCCAGCTGCTCCTCTCCGCGGAGGGGGTATCCTCCGGATCCCCGGAATCCGCCTCCAGAAGTGAGCCGTCCGCCGCACCGCTCAGATCCAGCTTCTGGATATGCGCGCGCAGCTGCTTCCCTTCATACATAAGGCTGATATCCTTTGCGTCGGAGTTGACAGGGAATACCGGTGTCGTAAGGTACGGAAAGATCGTATCGATCGGCTTATGATACCGCTCCGGCGCCCCGGTGAGCTCGCACATCCGGCGATTCATCCACAGCAGCCTGCCTTCCCGGTCCACAATCGCGGCCGGGAGCTCCAGCTCCCGTAGCACCGCCGCCTCGGTCTGCGTGTAATTGCAGGCAAATGTAATCATCGACTGCAGGATGCGGGGCCGGTAGTAAAAATAGATCACCAGGATGATCAGATAATAGGCGCAGGTAAAAGCCAGACAGAGGAGTCCCGCACGGCGGTCAAGGAAGAACATGCCTGCCGTCAGGGCAAACAGAGTCAGAGCGAGATAAACGCTCCAGCTCCAATGCATCTTCAGATACCCGCTATACCGCACTCCTGATCCAGACTTCATAAGGCTCCGCCCTCTGCTTCCCTCAATACTTGAAGACCGCTACGCCATACGGCGGCAGATTGTACGCAAAGGAGTAAGGTTTGCCGTCGCACTCACTCTCAACAGCCTTATACTTCAGCGGATGCTCTGTGCCATGTCCGCCGAAGCGTTCCTCGTCACCATCGAGAACCAGCGTATAGGTACACTTCTTTGTGCAGCCGACCCTGTAATCAGGGCGGGCCATCGGTGTGAAGTTAATGACGAAGAGCAGGTTGCTCTTTCCATCCCGGCTGTGACGCAGGAAGCTGTAGATGCTGCGGTCGGCATCGTCCGCATTGATCCACTCGAAGCCCTCCGGCGAGCAGTCCGCGTCATACAAGGCCGGTGTCGATTTATACAGCTGAAGCAGTTCTTTCACAAAATCCTGAGTCTGCTGATGCTTCGGTTCCTCCAGCAGATACCAGTCAAGCTCCCGATCCTCGGACCATTCCCGCTCCTGGGCAAATTCCTGGCCCATGAACAGCAGCTTCTTGCCCGGATGCCCGAACATGAACGAATAGCCTGCCTTCAGGTTCGCAAACTTATCATCATAAAGCCCCGGCATCTTGTTGATCATGGAACACTTCAGATGGACGACCTCATCGTGAGAGAGTACCAGGCAGTACTTCTCAGAGTACGCGTAGGTCATCGCAAAGGTCATCCGGTTGTGGTTGAACTTGCGGAAATACGGATCCAGCTTCATGTACTCAATGAAGTCATGCATCCATCCCATATTCCACTTCATGGAGAATCCCAGGCCGTCATTCTCCGGAATATCCGTCACCTTCGGCCATGCGGTGGATTCCTCGGCGATCATCATGATCCCGGGATGCTTGCCGCGCACCACCGAATTCAGGTGCTTAAAGAACTCGATCGCCTCGAGGTTTTTATTTCCGCCATACTTATTCGGGATCCATTCCCCATCCCGGCGTCCGTAATCGAGATAGAGAATCGAAGCAACAGCATCCACGCGCAGACCGTCAACATGGAACTGCTCGATCCAGAACAGTGCATTTCCGATCAGGAAGTTCTTTACCTCGCTCTTGCCAAAATCGAAAACCTTCGTGCCCCAGTCCGGATGCTCGCCCTTGCGCGGATCCGCGTATTCATAGCAAGCCGCTCCGTCGAAGTCCGCCAGCCCGTGGGCATCCTTCGGAAAATGCGCCGGCACCCAGTCCAGGATGACGCCGATTCCGTTCCGATGCAGGTAGTTGACCATGTACGCGAAGTCCTCCGGCGTTCCAAAACGGCTGGTCGGTGCATAATAACCGGTCACCTGATAGCCCCAGGAGCCGTCAAAGGGATGCTCCGCAATCCCCATGAGCTCAATATGGGTATAGCCCATCTTCTTCAGATACTCCGTGACAGAGTGGGCAAAATAGCGGTAATTATAGAATCCGTCTTCCTGCTCCGCATGCGGGTGACGCATCCAGCTGCCGATATGACACTCATAGATCGAGATCGGGCTGGTATCCTGATGGAAGGCCGCGCGCTTCTTCATCCAGACACTGTCTGTCCAGCGGATCGAAGCAATATCCGCGATCACCGACGCGGTGCCCGGCCGCTTCTCCGCCTGATTCGCGTACGGATCCGCCTTGTAGAGCTTGCGGCCGTCCTGTGTATAGATCAGGTATTTGTACATCTGGCCAAGCTTCGCGTCCGCCACGAAGCACTCCCAGATTCCGGATGGTTCCAGCCGCTCCAGGGCAATATTCTCCTCATTCCAGCCGTTGAATTCACCGATCAGATGAACCGCTGCCGCATGAGGAGCCCACACCGCAAAATGCACGCCCCTTACGCCATCCTTCTCAGACGGATGGGCACCGAGCTTGCGGAAGATATCATAATGCACGCCCTTGTCATAGAGGTACTGGTCGAGATCATGAATAAACTCATAACCGCGGCCGATCGAATCAGCCGTCCCGGCTGTCTTCTCCTCAGCAGCCTTCGGTGCGGTATCTTTCTTTGCCGCACTCTTAACGGCCTTCTTTGCCGCAGCCTTCACCGCAGTACCGGCTGCAGCTGCTTTCACCGCAGACTTTGCAGCGGTTTTCGCCGCGGTCTTCTTCGCAGCAGACTTTGCCGCTGTCTTCGCTGCAGCCGCCTTCGCTGTTTTCTTCTGAATCTCCGAGGTCTTTCCATCCGACGCCATACGCATGACTCTCCTTCGCTATTTCTTCTTCGGGTTACTATGCTTCCTGCGCCTCCTTGTCCGAGGCGCTTTGCTGTCATACTGTCTTTATATCAATTCATTATACTGTTATTTAGTCTTTTAGACAAGAACAAGGCATCCGCGTTCTGCCAGCGCTGCGCTCCGGAACGGGATGCCTTATGATCGGTCTGAGAAGCCGCTGATTCCATCAGCTGTTCTTCAATATGCGCAGTCTGATGGATTCTAAGAGCGCATAGACCCTTTTGCTGCCTTACCTTTCCTCACGGAAGTACGGCAGGCCCAATGCAGCCGGCGGCTGGTTCTCCCTCTTCTTTCTCAGGCTGATCACGATCAGCACGAGAATCGTGACGACGAAAGGCGCCATCTTGTAGATCTCTTTGATCGCCATGTTGGTTCCGGTCGGAATGTACAGATAAAGAATGTACAGAGCACCGAACAGAAGCGAAGCCAGGATACTCACATTCGGTCTCCAGATCGTGAAGATAACCAGCGCGATGGCAAGCCATCCTCTGTCGCCGAATGCGTCATTGGACCACACGCCGGAGGCGTAATCCATGACATAATACAGTCCGCCGAGTCCGGCGATCATGGAACCGATGCAGGTTGCCCAGTACTTATACGCACCGACGTTGATGCCGGCCGCGTCCGCTGTCGCCGGATTCTCTCCGACCGCTCTCAGCTGCAGGCCTTTCCTGGTTCTGTTCAGGAAGAAGGACGCCGACAGAGCGATGATCACCGCGACATATACAAGGAAGCCATAGTTCAGAACCAGTTCTCCGAACACACCGGCCTTCTCCGCGAAGGGAAGCTTCGCCGCGTAGAACTTATGCGTGATCGACAGCGCGATGGACGGAACATCCGAACCGGTCAGCTTAATCAGAGAACCGCCGAAGAAATTGCCGAAGCCAACGCCGAAGGTCGTCATCGCCAGACCGGTAACATTCTGGTTTGCGCGGAGCGTAACCGTCAGGAAGCAGTACAGAAGTCCCATCAGGAAAGATCCGAGCAGGCAGCATGCAAGCGGAATCGCGATCGCAAGGAACGCATTCGCATTCTCCACGGAGCCAACCTTCTGCTCATAGAAAAATGCGCCGATTACGCCGGAGATCGCGCCGACATACATGATACCCGGAATTCCGAGGTTCAGGTTTCCGCTCTTTTCCGTGAGCGTCTCACCCGTGGAACCAAGCAGAAGCGGAGTTGCCTGTGCAACCGCACGGGGAATGAAGGATACTATATCGAACATAACTTACTTCGCCTCCTTCCGGAACACAATCCTGTACTGAATGAAGAACTCACAGCCGATCAGGAAGAAGATGATGATCGAACTGAGAATATCCGAAAAGCTCTGGTTCAGACCGAACTGGGTCGCAACCTCGCCGGCGCCCTTCCCCAGAAATGCCAGCAGGAACGAGGTGAAAATCATGCCGATCGGATTGAACTTTGCCATCCATGCGACCATGACAGCCGTGAATCCGCGTCCGCCTGCAAGGGTGGTCGTCATCGTGTGATCCGTGCTGCCGACCATCAGAAGACCCGCAATGCCGCAGATCGCGCCGGACAGAAGCATCGTGCGGATGAAGACGCGGCCGACCTTGATGCCGATATAGCGCGCTGTGCGCTCACTCTCACCGACAACCGCAAGCTCATAGCCATGCTTGCTCTTTGTCATATAGATGTGGAGAAATACCGTCAGAGCAGCTGCCACGACCACCGTCAGAAGGTACTTGTACTCACCGATCTGAGGAAGCCATCCGGCCTGGGTCTGCTGGTTGATGATTCCGATCTTTCCCGATCCTCTCGGAGATTCCCAGATGATGATGAAATACGCAACCAGCTGCGTCGCGACATAGTTCATCATCAGGGTAAACAGCGTTTCATTCGTATTCCATCTTGATTTGAAGAAGGCCGGAATCGCTGCCCAGATCGCGCCTGCAGCAATGGCTGCCACGATCTCAATCACGATCAGCACAGGCTCCGGAACCTTTCCGCCGAGCATAATCATGCAGCTGGCGGTTGCGAGAACGCCCATCATGACCTGGCCCTCACCTCCGATGTTCCAGAAACGCATCCGGAAAGCCGGAGCCATCGCGAGGGAGATGATCAGAAGGATCGATACATTCTGCAAAAGCACCCACAGTCTTCTCTCGGAAGCGAAGCTGCCCTCCCAGATCGTCCGGAAGACACTGAGCGGGTCATCACCGGTCAGAAGGAAGGTCACCAGCGCACAGACCAGAATCGAAAGCACGATTGCGCCCGCACGGATCGCGGTTGCCTCCTTCAGGGAGATGTCAGGGCGTTTTACGATATGGGCAATCGGCCCTTTTTTCTTTTCATTCATTTCGCCTCACCTCCTCCGAGCGTTGTCATCATGCTGCCGACCTGATACTTGTTTGTCTTCCGGCCATCCAGAATGCCGGAAACCTTTCCGCCGCACAGGACAAGAATCCGGTCCGCCAGCTCCAGAAGAACGTCCAGATCCTCGCCGACATAGATGACCGCAACCCCATTCTCCTTCTGCTGATTCATCAGGTCATAGATCGCATAAGAGGAGTTGATGTCAAGACCCCGTACCGCGTACGCCGTCAGAAGGACCGACGGAGCAGAGGCAATCTCACGTCCGACCAGAACCTTCTGCACATTGCCGCCGGAAAGCCGCCTGACCGGCGTGGACAGGCCGGGTGTGACAACCTCCAGCCGGTCCTTGACCTTCTGTGCGGTTCCCTTCGGAGTCCCTCTGTCAACGAACAGTCCGCGCCCCTTGCGGAAGGTGCGGAGCATCATGTTGTCTGTCATATCCATATTGCCGACAAGTCCCATGCCCAGGCGGTCCTCCGGAACGAAAGAAAGCGCAACGCCCAGCCGCTGAATATCCAAAGGATCCTTCCCGATCAGGCTTGTCGCCTGTCCTTCCGGGGAAATGTAAGTGATATCGCCCGATTCGACCGGCTGCAGTCCGCTGATCGCTTCCAGAAGCTCCTTCTGTCCGCTGTTCGAGATTCCGGCGATGCCCAGGATCTCTCCGGAGTTTGCCGTAAAGGAAACATCGTCCAGCTTGAGCAGGCCCTCCTCGCTGCGCACCGTAAGGCCTGAAACCTTGATTCTCGGCACAGGGTTCTTCGGCTCGGGACGATGAATATTCAGGGCAACCGCATGGCCGACCATCATATCCGTCATCTCCTGCGCGGTGGTCTCACTGGTCTTCAGGCTGCCAATGAACTCTCCGGCACGGAGAATATCAACGCGGTCTGAAATCTCCAGCACCTCATTAAGCTTATGCGTGATGATAATGACCGCTTTGTTATCCTTTTTCATATTCCGCAGGACGTCGAACAGCTTCTCCGTCTCCTGCGGCGTCAGAACAGCCGTCGGCTCATCCAGGATCAGAATATCCGCCTTCCGGTACAGAACCTTGACAATCTCAACCGTCTGCTTCTGTGACACTGTCATGTCATAAACCTTCTGCTCCGGATTCAGATCAAAGCCGTAACGCTCACAGATCTCGCGGACCCGGCCGGAAGCAGCCTTCAGGTCATACTTATCCTCCTTCAGTCCGAGGATAATGTTCTGCGTTGCGTTCATGACATCGACCAGCTTATAGTGCTGATGAATCATGCCGATTCCAAGACTCAGCGCATCCTTCGGGGACCGGATGCTGACTTCCTTCCCGTCCACCTCAATCTGTCCCGAATCCGGACAGTAGATGCCCGAGAGCATGTTCATCAGAGTCGTCTTCCCGGAACCGTTCTCGCCAAGAAGCGAGAGAATCTCACCTCTCTGAATCTCAATGGAAACATCATGATTCGCCACGACGCTTCCGAATGTCTTCGTGATGCCGCTCATCCGAACGGCAGGTACCCTGTTCTCCAATGTGTTTTCCTCTCTATCCCGCGGTCTGATCAGTTCCGCCACAGACTATGGCCTGTGCCGCGACATCCGGCGGCAATGCTGTGAAAGCGGAAGAGGCAGCACAGGCAACCGCTCTGTACTGCCTCATCCTGGTTAAAGCAATTCTTAGAACGCTACATCCAGCAGCGTGATTCCGTCGATCGGGCTTCCGTTTCCTTCTTCGTCATAGAACAGACCGAAGTACGGAGCAGATCTGAACTCGGACTCATGATAGTATCCGTCGGAAACAACCGCGGTATCCGGTGCGTAATCCGGATCCGTGTCAACATCCGCCTCAAATCCATCCGGCAGTGCCTCGCCGAATACGGTGAATGCAGAAGTATCAAATACATGCAGGCTGCCATCCTCGAGCTGTGCCTTGACAGCTTCGATCTCCTCGGCAGTTCCCTCAGCAGCAACAGCCTCGTTCAGCTCGGTCAGCTGGACAGAGTCGGTTGCAAGCGTTCCGGTGTAATCCGCAGGGATCTCTCCGCCATTGGCCGCAGCGGAAATCGCGAATGCGAAATACGGAGCCCAGTTGATCTTGGAGGAGATGATGTAGGTGTTCGGAGCAGCGTCGATGGTGGATCCGTTGTAGGATACATCCGGGACACCGGCTGCTTCGCAGGCCGTCGGAGCACCCATGGAGTCAGCATGCTGGGAGATCAGGACGCAGCCGTCCTTGATCAGCGTGTTGGCGCCTTCCTTCTCAGCGGTCTCATCATACCAGGAACCGGTGAAGGTGACTTCCATCGTCGCGCTCGGGCACTCATGTCTTACGCCCAGGAAGAAGGATGTGAATCCGGAGATAACCTCTGCATAGGTAAATGCTCCGACATATCCGACCTTGGCTTCTTCTTCGGTGATGTCGCCGTTCGCGATCATCTCGTTCAGCTTCATGCCTGCCGCAACACCGGCCAGGAATCTGCCTTCGTAGATCGATGCAAACGCGTTATGATAATTCTCAAGAGCTTCCGTGTGTGCCTTGGTACCGGTCGCGTGGCAGAACTGAACCTCCGGGACTTCCTGTGCAGCCTGGATCATATAATCCTCATGGCCGAAGCTGTCCGCGAAGACAATGCCGCAGCCCTGGTCCGCCATATCCATGGCTTCCTCGTAGCACTCCTGTCCTTCCGGAACATTCGTCTTCAGAATAATCTGATCCTCGCTCATACCAAGCATCTGGGCCGCTTCCTTCGCAGCATTGATGAAGTTCAGATCATAAGTGGAGTTCTCATCATGCAGGAAGATAAAGCCTGCCTTGAAGTCTTCCGGAATCGGCCCATAGCCTTCGGTTTCGTCCGCAAACGCAGCCGAGCTGAGCGATACCACCATCAGTGCACTCAGTGTCAACGCTATCAATTTTTTCATACACTACCTCCTATTTCACAAGAGCATGTTCCATAGAAAACCC
>Ga0256870_1001164_pt1 | contig 10864 bp, 5 predicted proteins | sample RumenRJG_06RNA_FD_186079 | JGI IMG/M metagenome (GOLD analysis project Ga0256870, IMG submission 186079) | Metatranscriptome of bovine rumen microbial communities from Lethbridge, Alberta, Canada - Rumen RJG_06 (Metagenome Metatranscriptome) | ecosystem: Host-associated > Mammals > Digestive...
CGCATATTTTGTATAACAAAACCTAAACTAATTTTAAATCTGAACTCCAATGAATAAAACAATTTTAGCTAATTCATTGATTATCTTATTGTTAATCTTAATAAACAGTTGCAAAGAATCTGCAAATGGCGGATCAATAAGCGAAGGTACAATTATTTATAATATTGAATACCCTTCTGACCGCAATAGTAGCAGCTTAGTTTCGATGATGCCCGATGAAATGAAAATCAGTTTCAAAGGCAATAATACTGTAATGGATATCGAAGGAAATATATTTCACGTAAAGTACATAACAAATATCAAACAGAATAAAATATATTCATTGGTTGATATCGTGTTTAATACATATATCATGGAATCCGACACAAGCGAACCTATTTTTGGATTCAGCCAAATCAAGGACATCCAATACGAATATACAAAAGATACTACTACAATTTGCGGTTACCACTGCAAAAACGCTATTGCACACGCGATAATAGGCAATACAAAACACGATTTTTCTCTTTGGTACACCAACGATATCAAAATCAAAAATCCAAACACCAGCAATCCATTTAAAAAAATAGACGGTGTTTTACTGAAATTTGAAGTTATAATGAGCGACATCTATATGTCGATGTGTGCCAAAGAAGTAATCAAAGAAAGTATTCCCGACGAAACTTTTGAAGTGCCATCGGGTTGCAAACCTATTGATAAACGCAAGTTGGAAGATATGATTAAATCGTTCAGTATGTAAAAAAATATTACATACCCATATAATTCCAACCTTTTAAACTTTCAAGAGTATCATAATCAGTAAAATCACATTTTACCGGTTGAACAGACACAAATCCGTTTGCCAAAGCCCATTCATCAGTATCTTCCGAATTGGGTTCAAAATTTGTGTAATCACCTGAAAGCCAATAATATGGACGATGATTTGAAGGATGATACAATTCTTCAAAAAATTCAGTCCATTCGCCGGCACTTTGGCGAGTTACGCGTATACCTTTCAGATTTTCAGGATCTTCGTAAGGTATATTTACATTCAAACAAAGATTTGGTTTCTTATTGTTTTTCAATACTTCCTGAGTAATAATTCTGGCATATCGACCCGCCGTAGTAAAATCAGAATCAGGCGCAAAATTCAAAAGCGAAAATCCGATAGAAGGAATATTATGCATAGCACCTTCCATCGCCGCACCCATAGTTCCGGAATAGAGCAGATTGATACTTGAGTTGCTGCCATGATTGATACCACTCAAAATAATATCCGGCTTACGTTCAAGAATTTTGAAAAGCGCGATTTTCACACAATCGGTCGGCGTGCCGGTACATTTAAAAGCGCGGGTATCATCGTCAACTTTTCCGGGACGATACCAAAGCGGCAAATCCAATGTAACTGCGTGACTTTTACCACTTTGAGCCTTATCGGGCGCTACCACAACTACGTCTCCCAAATCTTTGACTGCTTTTACTAATTCTTTTATACCTTTAGCAAAAATACCGTCATCATTGGTAATTAAAATCAATGGTTTTGAAGAAATATTTGCCATAATTATTAAAAAATGTTGGTTTTTACAAAATTAACAAAAGTTTTGAGAGTAATTGAAAAAAGATTATTAAATTTGAGAAAAATTTATCAAAACAAACTAAAATACCATGAAAAAAAAGCATTTTATACTAACAATTGTAACTTTTATTCTCTTTTTAGTAATAAACGGTTACGCCAAAACTCAAACTAATATGGGAATATTTGATATTTTTAAGAAAGAAAATCCGAAAAATCCCGACAATCCGGAAGATTTTTCTTACGATTCGGCTTGGAAACAGGTAAATGAACTGGAAAAGAAGAATCTGAAAAACGATGCACTCAAAAAAGTAAAGGAAATAAGACAAAACGCTATCAAAGACAAAAACTTTCCGCAAGTTATAAAAACATGTTTTTATAGCCTTGACTACGAAAGCCAATTGAACGACGACGGATTTTTCAACGAGATGAAAGAAGTTGAAAAACTTTTGCCGGAATTTCCGGAAACCGACCGTGCAGTGATGAATTCAATTTTGGGTGAAATTTATTTAAATTATCTTCAAGCCGAATATTACACAATCAGGAAACGCTCTGAGGTTGAAGAAGATACAACAGATCTCAAAACTTTTTCTACAAAACGGTTACTGAAAACTGCCCGCAAATATTTTTTCCTTTCTATTGAAAACGAAGGGATTAAAAACATAAAGACCGAAACTTACAAGGATATTATAAAAGGTGACTTCAATAAAAATTTAGAACCGACACTTTATGATTTTCTTTGCAACCGTCTGATTGATAATTATTTCAGAAAAGAAACTTCAAGATACGAAGTTTTTGATGACGAATTCAACGAAAGCAATCCGGAACTTTTGGCAGATTTAGAAAAGTTTTCGGCTTTGACTTTTGATAATACAAAGTACGCCAACTCAGATAAATATCAGGAAATGCGTATTTATCAAAATTTGTTGAATTTTCATAAAAACGATTCCGACAAAAAGTATTTGATTTTCAACGATATAAAACGATTACAACATTATTACGAACAATCAACTGACGAAGAAAAAGGTTTGCTGTATGTAAACTCATTGAAAAATCTTGAAAACAAATATAAATCAGATAATTACAGTGCAAATATCAGTTGGAGAATCGCAAGTTATTACTACAACGAAACCCAAGAATATGTAGAAGCCTATAAAAAGGCAAACGAAATAATTAAAGAAAACAAAGATTCTCATTGCGTAGAAAATGCTAAGAATCTGATTATCAACATCCAAAATCCGAAAATCAGCACTTCGGAAAATGAGCAATTTGCTTCAACGGAAGATATTAAACTAAAAATTAATCATCGTAACGTTGACAAAATATATTTCAGAATCGGAAAAATTTCTCAAAGCTTTTACGAAAAACCGTATGCAAAACACAACAAAATGCTTGAGAAATTAAAATCCGAAATGATCAAACCGGTTAACTACGAGATGTCAGTAACGAAAAATCCTGAGTATAAGGAAGATACCACAGAATACAACATCCCGAAACAGCCGATTGGATTTTATGCGATTTTGATTTCTACCGACAAAAATTTCAACACCGGATGTATTGAATACACTTTAGTACAAGTTACTGATTTAGTGCCGATTAGTTCAACAAACGAAACTGATTCTACTGCAACAATAAAAGTAGTAAACCGCACAACAGGTCATCCGATAGAAAATGCAAAAGTTACAGTATTTGGCGAAAAATACAAAAACAGCGGTTGGACAAAATTTCCGTTAGCAAGCAAGATGTCAGACAAAAACGGTAACTGCATTTTCACGAAAAAAGAAATTGAATACGACGGTTACGCATTGGAATTCAACGTTGTAAAAAACAACGACATCTTCACCAATGTCCGTATGAATCAAATTCCGCAACGCAGAGCTCCCCAAACCGAAACAATTATAAAAGTGTTCACCGACAGAGCTCTCTATCGTCCGGGACAAACGGTTTATTTCAAAGTTTTGTCGTTTACAAAAAACGGTAAAGAAGTAAATGTTTCAGCCGACAAAAACGTAAATATCTCAGTAAAAGACCTTAACGGAGAAGAAATTTACAAAACAAATATTAAACTGAACGAATTCGGATCGGGAAGCGATAAATTTGAAATCGGAAAATCCGTAGTTTTAGGAAACTACAGTTTTTATTGCAACAACCGTTACACGCAGGATTTTCAAGTGGAAGAATACAAACTTCCAACATTTGAAGTTACAGCGCAAAGTCCTGAAAATGAGATAAAAGTAAACGATATTATCAAAATAAACGGCAATGCCAAAACTTATTCCGGCGTAAATTTGCAAAATGCAAAAGTAAAATACGAAGTTACAAGAATTGCGAAATTCAACGGTTGGTGGACATTCAATTACGTAATGAACGAAAAACAAATCGAAACAAGCGAAACTACAACCGATGACGACGGAAATTTTGAAATTCAGTTCAAAGCAAAACCGGATATCACTTTGCCGAAAAACAATTTGTTGACTTTTACTTACAAAGCCAAAATCGATGTAACGGATATCAACGGCGAAACTCGCAGTACAACTGAGTATGTAACAGTGGGTTACGTTGGGATGTATTTGGATATAAAAGTAAAAGATGACATCTGTTTCAAAGGCAAAGACGAATTTAAAGATGTAGAAATTACTTCACAAAATGCTTCCGGCAAACATCTTGACGCACAAATAGATGTTACTGTAAAAAAACTGAAAAACTTTGATACTCCGCAAAATAACGATGATATTTACGATTTGAAAGAAGAAAAAATTGTAAAAACATCGACAGTAAATTCCGACGGAAAAACCAAAATTGATTTAACATTTCTTGAAACTTGCGAAGATGGAAATTATGCTATCGTGTTGACTTCCAAGGATTCTGACGGTAACAAAATTACGAAAGAAAAACGATTTACACTCATTTCGCAAGAATGTAAAAAGGCGGATTTCAATCGCTCAATTTGGACATCCGGTACAGAAAAATCTTTCGCACCGGGCGAGAAAGCAAAAATTACGGTTGGAACTTCTTACAAAGATGTGATGTGTTTCTACGAGATTTTCAGAGGTTCGGAACATGCAAGCGGCGAAAAAGTTTTGAAACTCAACAGCAATTCTCAAATCATAGAAATCCCTGTTACAAAGGAAGATGTCGGCGGCTTGTCAATGAGATTGTTCTTTGTAAAAAACAATACTTTTACAACAAAAACACTTTATATCGGCGTATCGGATCCGGAAAGAAATATTGATATAAAATACGAAACATTCCGCGACAAACTTCTGCCCGGCGAAAGCGAAAAAATCAGAATAAAAATTCTTGACAACAAGTTGAAACCGATTAATGCCGAATTTTTGGCAGCGATGTACGACGAATCGATGGACGCAATTTTGAATCATTCGTGGTATCTCGACGTTGTAAAATCGAATTCATATTGCGGAGGATATTTAACTGACGGATTCAACACATCAAGTTCTAATACATTGATTAGCAGCGACAAACGTTATATTTCTGAACCGACATACAAACTTGCAATCAATTGGTTTGGTCACACATTAAACAGTTTTACAAGAGACATGTACATGACCGGACGTTCAATAATGTTTGGCTACGCGGTTAAAGAATCATGCGCTGTTAACAAGAAAATGGAAATATGTGACGAAGAAGCACCGATGTTACGAAGCGATGACATCGCTGAAGCATCAGAAGATATCGAAACCGGAACAGAACCGGAAGAAGAAATTCAAATTAGAAAGAATTTTGCTGAAACCGCATTTTTCTATCCTCATTTGGTAACGGATTCTGAAGGCGCAATTTCAATTGAATTTACTGTACCTGAATCACTTACAAAATGGCACTTTATGGGAATAGCTCACACCAAAGATATGAAAGTAAAAATAACTGACAATCATTTGGTTACACAAAAGAATTTCTCTGTAGAGCCAAACTTGCCAAGATTTTTCATGGAAGGAGACCAAATAACTATCCCTGTAAAAATCAACAATTTAACAGACGAAAATATTGCAGGAAATGTTAAAATCGAAATTTTGGATGCTGTTACAGAAAAACCTGTAAAAGATTACATCGTGGAAAATTCCAAATTGAATTTTGAAACCCAAGCGTCAAAAACTTCGCTTGCGGAATTCAATATCACAGTTCCAAAACGTCCTGAACCGGTGATTATCAGAGTAATAGGAATTTCAGGCAATCATTCCGACGGATATCAAAAATTTGTTCCGGTTCTTACAACAAGAACATTAGTAACTGAGGCTCAGACACTTTACGTAAGAGCAAATCAAACTAAAAAATACACAATCAATTCGATTTTGAAACCGAGCAAAACTCAACAAAATCAAAATTTTGTATTTGAATTTACTTCAAATCCGGCTTGGATGGCGTTTATGAGTTTGCCGTATTTAAGACAAAATCAATATGAATGTTACGAGCAAACATTTTCAAAACTTTACGCTAACTTGTTAGCTCAGAAGATTATACAATCGAATCCGGATTTTGAGAAAACATATTCTCAGATGACGGAAAAAGATTTTGAATCGGCATTGGAAAAAAATCAGGAGCTGAAAAGCATAATGCTCAACGAAACGCCTTGGCTTTTGGATGCAAAAAACGAAACTTCTCAAATGAAGGAAATTGCGCATCTTTTCAATGCGGAAGAAATCAAAGTCAGCAACAAAGAATTTATCAAAAAGTTGAAAGACGGTCAGTTTTCCAACGGCGGTTGGCCATGGTTTAAAGGCATGCACGAAAATGCGTATATCACTCAACACATCTTGGCCGGTTTCGGAAAACTCATAAAACTGGGCGCGTTGGATAACCAAGATGAAGTCAAAAAAATGACAAAACTTGCTATCTCGTTCTGTGACAAGGAAATGGAAGACCATTACAAACTCTTGAAAAAGAAATTAACCAAAGAGGAATTGGAAAAATACATTCCAAGTTACAGCGACATCGAGTACATCTACGCCCGCAGTTTCTACTTGCAAAACGCGATTCCAAATTCAACCAAAGAAGCATACAATTTTATTGTTGAAAAGTTGGAAAAGCATTGGACAGAATATTCGATGCTCGGTCAGGCAATACTTGCAACTGCTTTTAAACGAATTGACAAACAATCAGTTACAAACGATATTTTACAATCATTCATTAACAATGCACAATATTCGGATGAATTTGGAATGTATTATTCAAAAAATCTGAACGGCTACAATTGGTGGAATTCTCCGATAGAAACTCAAGCCATGATAATTGAATGTTTTGCGGAAAACGGTTGCACCAAGGAAGTTGAAGAATTGAAAATCTGGCTCATAAAACACAAACAGACAAACAATTGGAAATCAACAAAAGCAACTTCCGAAGCTGTTTATGCATTACTGATGACAGGCGAAAAGATGTCAACTAAAGAAAAAACCGTGCAAATAAAAATCGGTGGCAAAATTCTTAATCAAGACGACGCTTCTATCGGTACGGGTTATATCAAGAGGAGCTACTCTCCTACTGAAATTACAAAGGAAAAAGCTAATATTGAATTAGTTAACCCGAACAATCATATTGCTTACGGAGCTACTTACTTGCAATATCTTGAAGAATTTGACAACGTAAAGGCAAGTAAAAACGGAATTTCTATTGACAAAAAACTTTACTTGATTACTAAAAACGGTTTAGGAGAAGAAATTTTGAAAGAAATTACACCCAAAACCGCAATTCACCAAGGCGACAAAATCAAGGTAAGATTTGTAATCACATCCGACAGAGATTTGGAATATGTTTTCTTGAAAGACCATCATTCTTCCGGTCTTGAACCGCTTAACACTCTTTCAAGTTGCAAATATCAAGACGGTTTGTGTTACTACGAATCCACCAAAGATGCCTCTGAAGAATTTTTCCTCGACTATTTGAAACGCGGAACTTATGTATTTGAATATCCGTTGATTGCAGTTCACAAAGGTTATTTCACCAACGGAATTGCATCAATAGAATGTATGTACGCTCCGGAATTCAGATCGGTTTCAAAATCTCAAAAGGTAAAAGTAGAATAGAAATTAACCCGAAATACATACTACAAAAAAACGGCTGCGGAAAAATCCACAGCCGTTTTTTTTCGTTAGAACCAATGCCGCTTTCGGGAAATAAATATACCCATAATCGCCATAAGTGCCGAGAATGCCAAAATCACCGGCAATGCCCAACTTGTTTGTTCCAAAAAGTTTGGCACGTTCATACCGAAAATACTTGCTATCAATGTTGGAATCATCAAAATGATTGATACTGATGTCATTTGTTTCATCACAACGTTCAGATTGTTGGAAATTACGGATGCAAATGTATCCATCATCCCTGACTGGATGTTAGAATAAATTTGCGCCATCTCAATCGCCTGTTTAGTTTCAATCATTGCGTCTTCTACCAAATCTTCGTTGCGCTCAGAAAATGTAGTACGTTTTGAATTTTTGAACTTTGCGAGTACCAACTCATTGGATTTCAACGAAGTAATAAAGAATACCAAACATTTTTCCAACTTCAACAAACGTGTAAGTTCCTCATTACGAATGGATTTTTCAATTTCTTTTTCAATCAAAGATGTATGCTGATAAATCTGCCTCAAATAATACATGAAAGAATTTGCACTTCGTATAAAAAGTTGCAAAGTGAAATTAATAACATCGTAAACAGGCTGAATATCAGAACGATAAACTGACGGCTGAGTTACCGGCAAAACATTATTCGGAGTAGTACAAATAGTAACGGTGTAATCTTCACACATAAAAATTCCAAGCGGATACGTGCTGTAACTCATACCATTATCTGAAGTTTCTACCGGAATACGCAAAATTATCATACTCCAATCGTCGTCCACTTCATAACGAGAACGCTCATCATTATCGAGTATGTCTTGAATTACTTCCTGTGGAACATTATATTCCTCTTGCAAAATTGCAACTTCCTCACTGTCAGGCTGCACGCAATGCACCCAACATCCGTTTTCGAGTTCTGAGAGTTTTTCATCACCCAAAAAACTCTTATACATCTGAATCATTATACCTCCTAATTTTAGACCACAAAAGGTTAGGAAGTACAATTGATGTGATTGCCTACCTTCTGAAAGTCAATTTTTTAAATTCTAGATTATACGGGACACCGTCCATAAGATTTTTCTATTTGATTATTTGCTACAAAAATAAGAAAATTTCGCAGATAATTTGTTATAATAATATTAAAAAAAATCGACGATAATAAAAAAATTATCGCCGACAAAAAAAATAGAAATATGGGTAAAAACTTTAATCACCAAGGGTAGCAACCATAACAGCTTTGATTGTGTGAAGTCGGTTTTCTGCTTCGTCGAAAACAACAGATGCTTCACTTTCAAATACTTCGTCGGTTACTTCCATACAATCGATACCAAATTTTTCAAAAATTTCTTTACCGGTTGTAGTATCCAAATCATGAAAAGCCGGCAAACAATGCATAAACTTAGCATCCTTGTTGCCGGTAAGTTGCATCATTTTATTATTAATTCTATACGGAGTAAGCAATTTGATTCTTTCAGCCCAAACTTCGTGAGGCTCACCCATCGATACCCAAACGTCAGTATAAACAAAATCACAATCTTTCAAACCTTCTACCGGGTCAGAAGTTAAAGTGATTTTTGCGCCTGATTGTTTTGCAAGGTCCTGACATGTAGCAACTAAATCGGCTTTTGGCTGAAGACATTCCGGTCCCACAATTCTGAAATCCATGCCAAGTTTTGCTGCAATTATCATCAACGAGTTACAAGTATTGCCGTGAGTATCGCCCAAGAATGCAAATTTTATTTCGCTGACTTTCTTGGTTGAATGTTCTTTCATAGTGAGAACATCTGCAAGTGCCTGAGTTGGATGAAATTCGTTAGTCAAACCGTTCCAAACCGGCTTTTTTGAATATTCAGACAAGATTTCAACAGTTTTTTGAGCAAAACCTCTGTATTCCAAAGCGTCAAACATCCTTCCGAAAACTCTTGCAGAATCTTTTGCTGATTCTTTGTGACCAAGCTGACTGCCCGAAGGTGTGATGTAAACCGTGTGTGCACCTTGGTCGGCGGCGGCTACTTCAAAAGCGCATCGGGTACGAGTAGAAGTTTTTTCAAAGATTAAGGCGATATTTTTGCCTTTCAAATGCTGTACTTCTTTACCTTCTGCCTTTGCTTTTTTCAAGTCTGCGGATAAATCCAATAAATAATTAATTTCTTCGGCTGAGAAATCAAGTAACGTAAGCAGACTTCTATTTTTTAAATTTACCGTCATGTTTATTAATTTTTAATAATGCAAAGTTATAATAAAAATTCAGAATATGCAAATAAATTGAATAAATATTTCATAAATAAGTAAATTTCTTACCAAAAATTAATTTTTATTCAATTCTATAAAAAAACCGTCTTCAGGCGCAACAGCATAACAAAAGTTATTTAAATCTCTGAGCGGCAACTGATTGTAAGGATTATTTTTTTGTGAACAATCCATAACAATACAATTTGTGTCATTCAACCTCAAAACGGCAAGTACATTATTAAATTGTATTTTATTAGCATAAGATGTATCTACCACGCCATAATCTTTGGTAGCCGTCAACGCCGGAAACGCATCCAAACCAGCTCTGCGCAAAAGGGCAACGAGCGTAAGATTAATATCAGCCGTAGATCCGATTTTGGTTTTTAAAACTTTTTCCGGATTTTTACTAAGATGATTGCAGTATGTACTATCCCATGTTACATTTTTATTAACATATTGATATATTTTGTTGACAGTCTGCAATGTGTCTGAAAATTCGGCTTCGTCAAAGATGTCTTGCAAAGTTTTGTCAACAGGAAAAACTTTCATAACGGGTTTCCAAAAATCCGGAGATTTTCTGAGCTGTTTGTGCAAAAGCTGCCACGAATTGGAATTTACGATTATATATCCGGCATCATACAATTTGAACCAAGCTTCTGATTCTGAGAGATATCTGTTGTCGGGATCGGCGTATGTATAAAGTAAATGAGTCATTTGCTGCCATGCCGCCATATAAATCGGATGAGAATAACCGATGTTTTGTGTAAATTTTGCGGCTTTCATCACAACACGAGGATAAGTAAGCTCAAAATTCGGATTATCAGCAACTTCCTGCGGCAGGATATGCGAAACTCTAAATGTATCGATGTCACACTGAAATTTGAAATTCAGATTGAATCTTCTGCCTCGACCTTGCATATAATAAAATGATTTCGGATTATCATTCGGCGCAAAAAGGTAAGGAATATTCAGAAACGAATTTTCATAAGAATGATAGACTTGATTTTCA
>Ga0256870_1001176_pt1 | contig 10823 bp, 2 predicted proteins | sample RumenRJG_06RNA_FD_186079 | JGI IMG/M metagenome (GOLD analysis project Ga0256870, IMG submission 186079) | Metatranscriptome of bovine rumen microbial communities from Lethbridge, Alberta, Canada - Rumen RJG_06 (Metagenome Metatranscriptome) | ecosystem: Host-associated > Mammals > Digestive...
AAACACTTAATCTTTAACTATTTATGAGTATTTTCTATATATACCTTATCTAATTATTCTAAAATATAAAACATGGAAAACCCGGCTCAAAATTTTGTTCCGGAAACAAAAGAAGAAATGAAAAAACATGAACCAAATATATTGCCAAATAACTCTTCTCAAGAAGAGCAAAAAGCTTCGGAAGTCGTGAAATCTTTGAAAACAAATGAAATTGAAGATAAAAAGATAGAAGTTGAAAAAGAAATAGATGAAAACAATAACAAGCAAATAGAGGAATTAAAAGATAATCTGAAAAAAAAAGATGAAATTGATGAAGTAAATTCTCAACAAGCAAAGAATAATGAAAGAGAAAATATCCAAGGAAAAGCCAATAAAGAAACAGAAAGCAAGGAACAGATAGATGAAAAAGGAAAAGCAAATGAAAAATCTAGCAATTTCTTATCTAATGTATCAATAATCATTAACCAGAACGATGAGCATAAAAATATGCTAGAAAATTCTTTTATTGACGACGAAATTAGAGAATTAACAAAACAACTAAAAGAAATTACAAAAAAGACTACAGAAGAAAAAGAAATAAAATTAAAAGATGATAAAGAGATAAAAGTAGAAGAAAATGCACTAAAAGATACAAATCAAAAAAAGTCTCATGACTATTTCATACCCCTAAAGGATGATCCAAAATTTAAAAATAAAGTGCAAATATTAGAGATTGAGAAAAGTTTAGAAGAAATTAAAGAATTTGCTATTGAAAATGGAGTTGCAAATAAATTTAAATTTGCCGAAATAAAACATGATGACGTTATAGATTTCAGTGATGAATCTATTTTAGCTTTTTTCAAATCTTTAAATTTTATATTATCAGAAAATTCAAAAAAAAGATTGAATTTATTATATTTCTGCATAAAACACGGTTTTCATATATTAATACCAGGACCAACTGGAACAGGAAAAACATATCTTTCAGAAGCTATTTGTAATTTGTTAAAGAAAAATATGATTAAATACAATTGTAGTGAAAACACAAAATTTCCTAACCTTAAATTTACTTGTCAAGGGGATAAAGATAAATTCGCAGGAATCAAATATATAAAAGGGCCTTTACTAAAAGCACTAACTACAAAAAATACTGCCTTTTTAATGGATGAAGCAAATCTTTCTCCAATAGAAGTCTTACAAGCTTTAGAAGCTGTTATAGATAATGGCTACTTAGTATATGAAGATAAAGGAAAACTAATTAGGGTGGATGTTCCAAAAGATTTTTGCTGTATATTGACTTTAAATCCTAGCAAAGGAAAATTTTCAGGAACAAGACAAGAATTACCAGAAAGTTTTAAAAATAAATTCATATCAATAGAATTTCCAGAAATGAAAAAGGAAGAATTATATGCTATAACAGATGGTGCTTCTAAAGCATTTGGAGTGGATAAAAAAGTAGAAAATTGCAATCAATTTATTGATGATTTTATTTCATTTCATATGGAATGGTCTAAAAACGAAAAAATACAAGATGATGTTGCTTGTTTAGTCATAAGAGATATTTTAGCTGTTTTACATATTATTTTGGAAGGAGAAGATCCAACTGAAACGATAATGAATATATATGGTGCAAGATATATTGAGGATATTAAAAAGGAAATGAAAGATGTATTATCAAAATATAGTAGTTTTAAAAATTATAATGTAAATTATGAAAAAATCACTAAAAATTTTCCTAAGGATTGCTTTATGAATAAAAATACTTTAGAACTTATTTACACTTGCATATTTAGTTTAAGACACGGAAGACATCCTATTATAGCTGGAAACATTGGAACTGGAAAAAAAATGTTAGCATGTAAATTAGCCGATTACTTCAATGAACATATTGCAGAAAAAAATAGTGATAATAATGAAGAATATGATAAAGCTAGTTCAAACAATATGAATACTTCTACTAATATTTCAGTAAAATCGAAAAATAATAAAAATGATGATACAACTGAATATATAGTTTATTGCACCAAAAGTAGTAAAGTTGAAGACCTAATGGGAAAGCCTAAAGTTTCTAATAATAAAAATGAAGATTTAATTCAATGGCAAGATGGTCCTTTAATCAAAGCTGTAAGAGAAGGAAAACCTTTAATTTTGTTAGGTATACATGAATTACAATCATCCGTTCTTGAATATATGAATGATTTATTAGATAGAAAATATGATGGTAAACAACGATTTTTGAATAATCCTAATAATCCAAATGAACCATATATTCCAATTCATAAAAACTTTAGATTAATATGCACTACTTTATTATCAGACATAAATAAATTATCTCCAGCATTTGCTACAAGAATGGATATAAAAATATTGAATGATCAATTAGAGGGTATATCCGAAGAAGAACTTTTATCATTAATTAAAATTTGTATGAATAATACCAAGGCAGAAATTATTTCTTATGGAGAAGAAATAAAAAAAAGGATAAAAGAACTAAATGATGAAATGCAAATGAACTTAACTAGAATTGAAACTTCAAAATTGAGCATTTCGAGTAAAAATTTAGTAACGGTTGAAGGAAACAAAAATACTGAAAAAAGCAGGAAAGATTCTGTTGATTCAAAAAAATCCATTAAATCAAATGATTCCAAAAAATCTAATAAATCGAATGAATCAATAAAATCTAATAAATCAAAAAATTCGAATCTGTCTAGAAAATCTTCTCAATCAAAAAAATCAAAAAAATCAAGTGGTTCTATGGATTCAAAAAAATCCGATAAATCCGGCAAATCTAAACATTCTAGAAAATCAAGTAATTCTAAAGATTCAAAAAACTCAGATATATCCAAGCATTCAAGAAGGTCGAAAAATTCTAGGAAAAATTCTGATATTTCAGAAGATGAAAATTCAGAAAACAACTCAACAAAGAAAAAGAAATCAAGAAGAAGCTCAATAGATAGTAAAAATGGAAAAAAAGAACAAGACTCAGAAGATGAAAATTTATCAGAAGAACTAGAATCTGATAGCAATGAAACAGAAATAAAAATTTTAGAAGGAATTTTATCAAAATTTGATGAAAAAAGAATTAATGAAATAGTTAATAATGGAGATTTACTTTTAGAATTAAAACAAAATTATGATAAATATAATTCTGAAAATGTAATAAAAATGAATATGACTTTATTGGATAAATATATTAGATCTACTATACTACTTCTTTATAAATTAAAATATGAAACTTTCACAGATATTAAAACAATAGCTAAATTAGTATATGATTTATTATTTTCCGATCAAAATTCAGTTGTCATAGATGAAAAAATAAAAAATTATATATTGAGCGAAATATTAATAAATGACCCTATAAACAAATATTTTTATAAGGGAATTAAGAAAATAGAAAATTACATGTTATCTCTTTATTTATATTGTGCAATGAATATTCCTATATATGTATTTGGCCCTCCGGGTGTTGGGAAAACGGCAGGAGCAGAATGCCTTGCTAGAATAAGAACTCAAATTGAACAATTGGAAGGAAATTATAAGAAATATGCCTTTAATTCAGCTACAAATCCTTCTGATATTTTTGGAGCAGAAACTTTAATGGATGGCCAAGTAAAATTAATTGATGGACCTTTAACAGAATCTGCACTAAGTGGACAAACATTTATAGCAGATGAAATGAACCTTTCTTCAAATAATACTATGATGTCATTAATTCCAGTATTTAATACTATAAGAAATAGATTGATATACTTTCCTGGATTGCAAACTCCTATAAAAATAAATCCCAATTTTTGGTTTGGAGCTTTCCAAAACTATGAAGGTACTGCTGGAAGAAATGCTACTCCTCATGAATTATCCTTAAAATTAGTAAGATTGGATTATCCAACTGTTGAAGTTGAAGATATTAAAAATATTTGTATTAGAATAAGAAATTCAATATATGAAAATATGCAAATGAATATTTCTGATGATGAAATTTTACAATTAGCTACTTTCATGATAAAATTAAATAAAAGAAGAGAAGATGGTAATTTAGCATCTGCTGAAGCTTGGTCTATAAGGAATTTAGAAAATATAATCAATAGAATGGCAGAACAACAGAAATGCCAAAATCCTACATATAAAAGAATTCAATATGAAAATTGCGCACTTTATGTAAATGTTTTATTTTATGTTTTATCATATATTGATTTTGAGTCTGTAGATGAATCTTTTGATGAAATCTTAAATTTAATTACAGAATGCTTCCAATTAAGTCAAAAAGAATCAGAAGAATTAAGAAAAACATATTTTAGTAAGCCAGAAATATCTTATAACGACTCAGATAAATTTTTTTCACTTAAAAAAAATGATGTTGTAATTAAATTTCGTAATTCAAAAATTGGAAATAATATCAACTTTTTAAATAAAGTTTCATCTTTATTAAATACATTATTTGTCTGTTTATTATGTGCGGATACTGAACCTATTTTATTAATAGGACCTTCTGGCTATAAAACTTATTTAGTTCAATTATTAATTAATAACATAAAAATTATAACATTAAATGAAGAATCAAGTATTGATGCGTTACTTGGATCGACGGGATTTTTCAATTTAGAAGAGGTAAAGACATTTTATTTATCTTTAATTTGTGATGTATGTATTAAAAATCAAAAATTATTATATTTACAACAACTTAAAGAAGGAAAATTAAATATTAAAGATTTGAAAACCAGAATTAAAAATTTTTTTTCGGAAGATAATTCTAATTGTGGTAGAAGAATTGTTTTTAAGGATATGGTTTATAGAATTTTAGATAAATTATTAAAAGTAATGAATAATAAAAATATAAATTCTGATAATATATTAAATAATATTAAATTAGAATTCAAACCAGGACTATTTACTTCCGCAATATTAAGTGGAGATTCTTTAAATTTAAGAAATTTTGATAAAATTCCTACAACAACTTTAGAAAGATTTAATGAATTATTTACAGGAATGAAAACTTTAACTTTAAATGAAGATAAATTTAACACAATAACTACACCAAAAAATAAATTAATATGTGATACTGTAGATTTTATTAGATTTTTTGCTACTTCTTTAACTAAAAACTTTTCTGAAGCAGTTTTAAGTAGATGGACTGTAATAAATACTAAAGAATATGAATTTGAAGAATTAGAGGAAGTATTAAAAATTTGTTCTGGAGAAAAAAATTTAGATACTGTAACACAAAATGATATTAAATATTTAATTGAAGTTTCTAGATTTTTTAAAAATACTTCTAATAAAACTGTTTCGATTAAATTACTTATAAATACGATTGAACTATTTCATGATATGAATAAAAATTTAGGCGAATTTAAAGAAGAAGATAAAGATGAAAAGGAAAAATTATATTATATTAATAGACAATTCATATATTATGTCACTCTGAGATCAATTATAGAGCAAAATAAAGATGAAGAAAATTCATTAGAAAATGAAATAAATGATAAATTATATGAATATTTATTTACATCTAATAAAGAAAGACAGATTCAAATAGAAATACCTAAAGGAAAAAGTCCATTTTCTTTTGGAAATAAAAATAATTTAAATGGAATGAAAAGTATCATAACAAATGCTTTTATTCCTTGTATTAAAAATGATTATCCAAAATTAAAACCAGCATTTACTACAAAATTTGTAGAAATGTTAAATATTATTCATTTAGGATTATCTCTTAATTGCACAACAGTAATAGAAGGACAAATAGGACAAGGTAAACAAACTGCAATAAAATTTTTATCAGAAATATTAGGATTTAAATCTTTAGTGATTCAATTGTCAAGTTCGAATAAAGAAGAGGATTTATTAGGCAAGGTTATTGTCGATAAAGATAAAAAGACAAATAATACAGTTATTAAAATAAATGAAACGGATTTATTGAAAGTTTTAAAAAATCAAGGTAAAACAGATGAAAAATATTTAATAGTGTTTAATGATTTGCAAAATGCAAGTGATGCAGTTAAGGAAAAAATAGCAAATATTTGCGACAGACATCAAAAGCATGTTTTATTGCCTGATGGTAATACAATAAATAAACCAGAATTGAATATAATATGTGTTATTAATACCGAAACTAATTCTGATATAAGAAGTAAATTACCAAGTCCTCTTTTATACTCAACTATATATTATAAAATAGGAGATATACCTGAAGAAGATGTGGAAAACGTAACTTATTCCATTTTTAATAAATATTTTTCGAATGATTATTCAGAAAAAGAAGCAAAAGAATTTATTGAGAAATTTAATAGAGTTAATAAAATATTAAAAGACGTAAAATCAAGACAATTGTTAACTTTTAATGATATAAATAATTATGCTAAATTAAGGTCGGCTACTTATAATAGTTTTGATGAAAAATTAATTGATAGTATGATTTTTTATTACAGAACACAAGAAGAAGAAATAATTAAAAAATTAAAAACCGATTTAAAAATAGATGCTTTTAATTTTATACCTTCATTTGAATATAATCCTTGTTTTACAGAATTAAGTATTAAAAGCAATTTAGACAATAAAGAGCCTTTAGTTTTGAAAGTTATTAATAAAGACAAAATTAATATAAATGAAATAACAAGAAAATTAAATACATTAACATCTCAACAAAAACAATGTTTATTATTTTTATCTTGTGCTTGGTTAACTAAAAGTAAAGTCATTATTAAAGGAGATACAGCTAGTGGGAAAACACATTGTGCTATTTTGTTTTCTGAAATGTTGGGAGCTGATTTACTTACATACCAAATGAATCAAGATATAACACCAAGTATTTTTACTGGCCAAAGTATATTAGAAGAAGATTTAAACAGTGAAGAAATAAAGCAAATTAAATTATATTTATCAGAAATAAATGATTTAAAGCCCAAAAATATTAATGTTATTGATTTAATTCCAAATGATCCTAAAGCTTGGGTTCCATCTATTTTCAATAAATTTTTTGAAATTTTAGATAAAATAAATGAAGACAAAAAATTTGAAAATAGAAAATCATTAATAGAAATAAAATCAAAAATAAATAGCATTATAAGTCCTCAAGGAAGATTTAAAGAAACAGAATCTCAAACTTCTTATGGATTAATAAATGGTTCATGGTTTTTGTATGATGATATTCAATTTTCAACTCCAGATTTATTAAGTATTATGACACCATTATGTTCTGATAAGCCAAGTCTTAATTTATTTAATGCAAAAGATTCTCCAAAATTTTCAATGGAAATTGAAGAAAATTCAATGAATAATGTCAAATTAATAAATCCAAATTTTAATTTAATAATGACATTTAATCCAAAATATTGCAAGAATTATCAAGGCTTAGATCCAATTTTAGAAAATAAATGTTTATCATTTAATTTACCCTCTAATGATTATAATTATGAATCTTGTGCACAAATTTATTATGGAGGACTTACTAATTCTAATATAGATCCAGAAACAGCAAATCAATTAGGAGGAAAATTAGCAAATATTCATATGTTTGCGAAAAAAAAAAGTCTTGAAAATAAAGAATTTTTTGAAGGTGATGCTATTTTCACTTCTAGAACAATTAATAGAGCTGTAAAATATATTTCTAATAAAATAAAGGAAGTTACAGAAAAAGGTAAAGATATAAATTTATCTAATATAATTAAAATTGCTATTGAAAAATTATATGTTAGACCTTATATTGAGCAAGGATTTATTAATAATGGAGAAAAAAGTTATCAATATATTTATAGAGAAAATATATTAAATAATTTTAAAAAAGAAATTGATAATTATAAAAAAAATAGTACTGATAATAATTTCGATGAAAATAGAAAATTATTAGAACAACTTAGAGATATTCAAATTGCAGTAACTGAATCAAAGCCAAAAGATTTTAATTTTAAAGAATTTGTTGAAAATTCTTTACAGATAAAATTAGGTTCTATTTATTATATTTTGAGACATATTGATTCAACTTTAATGTTTATATATGGTTCTAAAAATACATTGAAATCTGATCTACTTGATGAATATCATCAAATATCCATAATATATAAACTTTTAAAAAATATAATGAAATACGGGTCATCTATTGGGCAAATTAAAAATGATAAAAAATTATCAGATTCCGAACTTTTGGAAATTGAAGAATTAAAATGGCCAATTTTAAGATTAAAATTATTAGAAAGATTAATTAAAAATGGTATTTTACCTCAATTATTAAAAAGAGAATATGCAAGCAGGACAACTGAGGAAGAAGATGATATTTTAGAAAATAAATTATGTATAAATATTTTGAATTTAATTTCAGAAATGGTAGAAAAACCTGAAATGAGTTCTTTTATTAATCTTATTAAATATATATATGATCAAAGTAAATCAATTGAAGAAATAAAAAGATATATTGAAACATTCACTCCTTTTTATAAATTTAGATCTACAAAATTAGATGAAATAAGTGCTTGGCTTCCATTAATAATAAAATGTATTATATGTAAACAATCATTTAAAATTGTTTTTAATGATAATATAGAATTTAAATTTGATGGACTTGATGGAAAAGAAAACTTTAAAAAATTATATTTTTATTTCACTTCGAATGAATTAATTTTATCAAAATCATCAAAATATGAAATTAGTCTTAATAAAGATTATAAAATGGTATTTGATGAAGATAGTAAAGAAAAACATATTTATAGATTTTTCCATATTATTAGAAAAGTTTTAGATGAACAAAAGTTGAATGATAAACAATTGGAAAAAATAATAAAAGATTGTAGAGATAGGGAAGATTTTACAATAAGTAAAAAGAATGCAAATGAAATAGATATAAGATATAGATTTTTCAAAATTTCAAAATTATTTAATTTGCCTAATTCAAATAAAATTGATAGTGTAGGAAAATTTTGGATGATTATTTATAATATGAGTGATAAATCGGTACAATCTTTATGTAAATTATTAACAAGTTATGAAATAACTATATTTAATCTATTTTTGCACTTTTATAATAATAATGAAGAAAAAAATATTGATAAATTTATTGAATTTATTAAATCACTAGATTTCTATACTGATAATTTAGTTATATTAAATTTAGAAGCAGATGAGAAATATATAAGTCAAAAATTAAGAAAATTTGAAAAAAGTAAAAACGAAGAAGATGGAAATAATTTAGAAATATTTAGTTCATCTATATTAAAAAAGGAAAAAGAAAAATTTAAAGCAATAAATTATTACACAGAAGAAATTGAGACAGGAAATATTATAAAATTATATGAAAGTTGGATACAAAAAATTGAAGATGCGTTTATTGCGGATAAAGAAACTAAAGAAAAAAATAAATTGAAAAATCAATTTAAGGATTTATATGATAATATTAGAAAAATAAAGAATATAAAGAAATTTAAAAATTTATTGAGTTATCAAAAATCATTAATGGAACAAGTAAATTTATCAATTCAAAATGATAATTTTGATAAAGAAGAATATGAAATGTATAATAATAAATATGAACAATTGAAAAAGACAAGTAATAATTTAGGAAGTGATACTCATAATGAAGAATATAGCGTTAAATGGCCTATATTATTTAAGGATAAAAATATTGAAAAATCAAAAACAGCATCTTTCATTGAATTATTAATTTGGTATTCAAAAATTAAAAACACAATAGATAATATTAAAATAAATAATGATAATAAAGACAAAAAATTTAAATATATATTAGAATTACAAGAATTTGAAGAAATGAAATATGCTTCTGATTTAATAATTTCTACTGATGAATTAACAGAAGAAGAATTTAATCTCATTTACTCAACATTAAATAGCCATTATATTATGAAAATGATAAAAGCACATCTAGAACAATACTTATATAATTGCATTCCTGAAATAAATAAAATTTTAGATAATAATTTATTAATAGACGACGAAAAAATAATAAATAAAAATGATTATTATTTTACCCATGAAATAGGAAAAGAAATAAATAATAAATTTATGATTCAAATTCCAAAATTTAAGCCTAAAGATATAGTTTTACTATATATGCAATTTGGTGCAAAAAAACAAAAAATCACGAGAATATGAGCCAAGTGAGGGTCCTATTATTAAACAAATAAAATACAGTAGAATACTTGATGTATTAATGGAACAAAAAAATAATATATTAAATGATAATTTTGGCAAAAAAACAGCGGAAACTACTGCTAAAGAAATAATTTATACTTTATGCAAAAATACTTTCAAAATAGAAAATAGTTTTGATGATTTTAGTAATGATATAATTAATATACTTAGTCAATTATCAGAAAAATTGAATAATGAAAACAATTTTAAAAATAGTCAAAAAAATAAAGAATTTATTGACATATTTAAAATTACTTTAGATATTTCGAAAAAAATAGATAATTTAATTTCAGGAAATGAAATAAAATTGAATTTTGAAGATGCCAAATTTTTGGAAGATGATAAATGGAATTTAGATATAGACTATATAAGTAGATATCCTCATTTAATTTATATATTAAATAAATATGAAGGAATATATGATGATATAAAAGAATTATATAAAATTAATATTTTTAAACCTGAAGAAGATAAAATACCTTTTTGGTTAATTTTATTGAGATTATTATCAAATAAAAATAATATAGAAGTTGATTATAATATTGAAAGTAATATTTTATCAAAAAAAAATTTCTGAAAAAGAGTCTATATATTTGAGAAAAAAATTAATTGATTTCAAAACAAATAATAATTCTCAAATAGATGCAAAATGGTTGAATTTATGTATCAAAAATTTAACAAATAATAATTTATATTCAAAAAAGGTA
>Ga0256870_1001177_pt1 | contig 10810 bp, 7 predicted proteins | sample RumenRJG_06RNA_FD_186079 | JGI IMG/M metagenome (GOLD analysis project Ga0256870, IMG submission 186079) | Metatranscriptome of bovine rumen microbial communities from Lethbridge, Alberta, Canada - Rumen RJG_06 (Metagenome Metatranscriptome) | ecosystem: Host-associated > Mammals > Digestive...
CTTTTGTATTCATCGTAATTTACGGTTTTTACTTTTTTCGTCAGACGTTACTATATGGAACTTACTTGAAGAAAAAAAATCCGGGAAATTTCTAAATATTTGTTGAACGTAAGAGACTTGCTCTTGTTGTTTCAAATAGATGTTATCATAAAATTAATATATAAAAAATGAAAATAGAAGAAGCTATTGTTTATTTGATTGCCGGCTCAGGTCATGGCATGACAGTGGAACAACTCACAGAACAAATTAATGCTCGCCGCCTTCATATTCGTAAAGACGGACAGCCTGTCACCCTAAAACAAGTATATGCAGTAATCATGCGCAACAATCATATTTTTGTTAAAGAAGAGGGAAGAATTAGGCTTACGATGTAAATATGATGTAAAATAAACATTTATTATATTGATTTTTGGCCTTAAATGTTACATCGAGAAATAATTTTGTTACATATTGATAAGAGAAAATCTTTGTACCGAAGTGTTGTTACGTTACTTTTGTGTTAAGAAAACTAAAGAAACGAGTTTTTTTTAGAAACACGTATAATAATAATTCGATACAATGATTTTTTTTAAAATTTTCTCATATAGATTAGTAATTCTGGCTTTGATGGTAGTGATACCGTCATTGTCATTTTCTCAGACGGACAGTTTGTGGCTCGGCAATTGGCGTGAGGCCATGGTCGAGACCTGTCCGTATTTTTTTTATTGTGATTCCAAAACAGTATCTCCTAAGGTATTGCAGGAGGTAAGTTTTACTATAAAAAGTTGTACCGGCAAATCTGTTGCTAAAACCAAAAAGGTACAGAAAAACACTATTAGTTTATTACTTAATAATGCTCCTGACTCTTTGGGCAGTGAGGGCTTTATTATAAAGTATGATTCTGTTAACAACAATACTCAAGTAATAGCTAAAACCAATGCCGGACTACTCTATGGCGTTTTTGAATGGCAGCGAAGACTTCATACAGGAGAGAAATTTACGGTGTTCGCATCGGTTCCGAAGTATGATGTAAGAGTTCTCAATCATTGGGACAATCTTGACGGAAGTGTAGAACGCGGTTATGCCGGAAAATCTATTTGGTTTGACGGTGATTCTGTTTCATATAGAAAAGATATTGTAACATACGCCCGTGCCAATGCTTCTATCGGTATCAACGCAATAGTAATAAATAATGTAAACGCAAGTCCGGAAATGCTCAGCGCAAAAATTCTCAAAGGTGTAAAGAGAATTGCTGACATCATGAGACCTTATAATATAAAAGTATATCTTGCGGTAAACTTTTCTACGCCGTCAGCACTTGGCGGGCTTTCTACTTCTGACCCGTTGAACTATGAAGTGATTGCATGGTGGAACAAGAAAGTAAAAGAGATTTATACATTAATTCCGGATTTCGGCGGTTTCCTCGTAAAGGCCAACAGCGAGGGCTTGCCGGGTCCGATGGATTATGGCAGAACACATTCCGACGGTGCAAATATGTTAGCCAAAGCATTGAAACCTTACAACGGTATTGTGATGTGGCGGGCATTTGTTTATAGTCCGAAAGGCGGCGACCGTGCAAAACAAGCTTATGAAGAATTTATGCCGCTTGACGGTAAATTTGATGATAATGTAATCATTCAGATAAAAAACGGACCTGTTGATTTTCAGCCGCGTGAACCATTTTCTCCGCTGTTTGGCGCGTTGAAAAAAACTCAGATTATGGCTGAAGTACAAATTACGCAGGAATATCTCGGCTATTCCGATCATCTTTGCTATTTGGCAACGATGTGGAAAGAGTTTTTGGATTATCCTACATATCACAACGGAATGGATGTAAAAGCTACAACATTGAATCAGAAGTTGACAGCGATTTCCGGTGTGGCAAATACCGGTACTATGAAAAATTGGTGCGGATATGTATTTGCACAATCCAATTGGTATTGTTTCGGACGTTTGGCATGGAATCCTGAACTCAAGAGTAGTGATATTGCAAGAGAATGGGTTTTGCAAAGTTTATCAAAAAATCCGGATGCAGTAGAAAAGATTGTTGATATTATGCAAAAATCAAGAGAAGCCGTTGTTGATTATATGATGCCGTTGGGATTTCACCATTTATTTGGCTGGTCAGATCATTACGGACCTCAGCCGTGGTGTGCTATCGAAGGCGCGAGAGCCGATTGGATGCCGTCATATTATCACAAGGCTGATAAAAACGGAGTTGGTTTCAATCGTGCTGTTAGCGGTTCTAATGCTGTTGAGCAATATCAAGAGCCGCTCAGAACGATGTACAACGACCCGAAACTCTGTCCGCAAGAATATTTGTTGTGGTTTCATCATTTACCTTGGGATTATGTTTTTGACAATGGATCTACACTTTGGGTAAATATCTGTGAGCATTATTATCGTGGTGCTCAGCGTGTTGATGAGTTCCGTAAGACATGGAAAACACTTGTAGGGAAAGTTTACAGCCCGCAGTATTCCGAAGTTGAGAAAAAGTTGGAAATTCAATACGATGAGGCTCAATGGTGGCGTGATGCATGTCTTCTTTATTTTAGCAATATATCCGGTTTGACAATTCCAGAAAATCTCGGACCTCAGAAATATCATTCAGTAGAAGAATGTGAACAAAAGCGTATGAAAAAAGCATACGTAGAGCGTCAGAGAGATTGATACAAAATTTATGCTTTTTATGAGAGTTACAAGGGTATTCGTATTATTGATATTTGCTCTGACAATTTCTGTTGTCAATGCGCAATTACCGGAAATTGTACGCAACGGCAATGCTTATCAATTGACGGTGAATGGAAAACCGTTTTTGATGCGTGCCGGCGAATTAGGTAATTCGGCGGCATCGACAGCGGAATGGCTAAGAACCAAAGTTTGGAAACAGCTTCAGGAAGCAAATATCAATACGGCCCTTGTTCCTATTTATTGGGATCTGTTAGAACCGGAAGAAAATAAGTTTGATTTTACTCTTGTTGACAGTGTAATAACCGGAGCTCGCAAACATAATATGAAAGTTGTATTCTTGTGGTTTGGAGCTTGGAAAAATTCGATGTCGTGTTATGCACCATCGTGGGTAAAACGTAATACACAACGTTTCCCTCGTACCGAAGATAAAAATGGTCGTAAACAAGAAATACTTTCGCCGTATTCTTCTGAAAATTTAAAAGCGGACAAGAAAGCTTTTACAACATTGATGAGTCATATCAAATCTTATGATAAGTCACAAACTGTCATAATGATACAGGTAGAAAACGAGATTGCGATGTTGCCCGATGCCCGTGATTATTCCAAAACCGCTACGCAAGTATGGAAATCTACAGTCCCGACTACATTAACTGAATATTTGCGTCAACATTGCAATACACTTACTCCTCATGTAAAACAGTATTGGAGCGGAAAAGTTTCAGGAACATGGAGCGAACTTTTCGGAGATGACGAATATAGTGAGGAAATTTTTACGGCATGGAGTTTTGCCGTATATGCAAATGAAATAGCAAAAGCCGGACGTTCGGTTTACAAACTTCCGATGTATGTAAATTGTGCGCTCAACCGTCCGAATCGTAAACCGGGAGAATATCCGGCGGGCGGACCGTTACCGCATTTAATTGATATTTGGAAAGCTGCTGCTCCTGATATTCAGATGTTGAGTCCGGATATTTATTTCGGTGACTTCAAGAAATGGACAGAATCATATCATCGTGACGACAATCCGTTTTTTATACCGGAACATCAATATGATGCAACTGCGGGAGCCAAAGCACTTTATACATTTGGAGAGTATCACGGATTGGGATTTAGTCCGTTTGCTGTAGAGACCAAGCAGGCAAATTTTACGCCTCCGGTTTTGGGTGTTACAATCGATGTAGAAGCCGAAAAGCAAAAACATGCTAAATCGGTTACAATTCCATCGGCGTATAATATTGTAAGATGTATTGAGAAAGAGATTGTTGCTGCAAATGGTACTAATCGTATGAGAGCTGTGTTGTTGGATTCGTTGCATCAAGCTGATACACTTGCAATTGGAGGATATCAAATAATAGCCCGTCACGATAATCTTTTGGGTTGGACGCCTCAGAGCAAACAATCCGGATGGTCTACAAATTCTGTTATTATAATTTGTACCGATAAAGATCAATTTCTTGTAGCCGGAACCGGTGTTGTTCTTACATTCAAAACTATGACTCCTGATAAAACTTCTGCCGGTATTCTTCGTATTGAGGATATTGCTACTGACGGTTCAGGAAGAGTTTTACGGATTTTAAATGGGGATGAGAATCATCAAGGCAGACATGTGAGAATTACTGACGGCGAATGGGGTATTCAACGTTTTAGTCTATATGAGTATTAATTATTAAAAAAATTATAAAAAAAATGAGACTGTTTTTTACCATACTTTTAATGGCAATTACATTACTAGTCAATGCACAACATGCAGAAAGATTTGTACAATTTGAAAAAAATGAGAATAATTTTGAATTGATAAACGGTAATGCGTTGGCAATATCGGTAGACGATAACGAGTTTAAAGGTGTTTTAATCGCTGCTAATTCCTTATGTTCTGATATTAAAGCTGTAACAGGTACAGATGCTGTTATCGGTAATAAAAATGCCGGAATATTGGTTGGAACAATAGAAAAGAGCAAAGCAATAAAAAAACTTATCAAGTCCGGAAAAATCAACGAACTTGATTTGAAAGGTAAAATCGAAAAGTTTATAATTAAATATATTGACGGTCAACTCGTAATTGCCGGAAGCGATATGCGAGGAGCAGTCTACGGAGTTTATGAGTTTAGTGAACAAATTGGAGTATCTCCGTGGTATTGGTGGGCTGACGTTGCTGTTGAAAAACATGATAAAATTTTTGTAAAAAACGGTGAATTTACAGCCGGTGAACCTGTTGTACGTTACAGAGGTATTTTCTTAAACGACGAAGCTCCGTGTCTTAGCACTTGGGTAAGTAAAACTTTTCCGGATTCTGAGTGTCCTACAGCTAATCCCGCATTAGCAAAAGGCATGAATAGTAATTTTTACGGTAAAGTGTTTGAATTGTTGCTCCGTTTGAAAGCCAATTTTATGTGGCCGGCGATGTGGGGCAATGCTTTTTATGCTGATGATACACGCAACAGCGAGTTGGCTTACGAAATGGGTATTATAATGGGAACTTCTCACCATGAACCTATGGCTCGTAATCATCAAGAATGGGCACGTGCCAGAGGTGCTAACGGTGCGTGGGATTACAATACAAATCAAGAAGTTATCGATAAGTTTTTCCGCGAGGGAATCCGTCGTAGCAAAAACAACGAAGATCTTATAACAATTGGTATGCGTGGCGACGGCGATGCTCCTATGGGCGGTCAAGAAGGTCATGATGATGAATATGTTATGGCTCTTGAGAAAAACAAAAAACTTATGGAGCGTCTTTTTGACAATCAACGCCGTATTATTGCAGAAGAAACCGGAAAGCCGGCATCACAACGTCCGCAAGTTTGGGCATTGTACAAAGAAGTTCAAGATTATTACGATGCGGGATTACGTGTGCCGGACGATGTTACAATTCTTGTAAGCGATGACAATTGGGGTAATATCCGCCGCGTGCCTGATCATCAAAGAGCCGGAGGTTGGGGTATTTATTATCATGTTGATTATGTGGGTGCTCCCCGTAATTCTAAATGGCTCAATGTTACTCAAACACAACAGATGTTTGAACAACTTTCTTTGGCATACGATTTTGGTATCGAAAAACTTTGGATTCTTAATGTCGGCGACCTTAAACCGATGGAATATCCTATTCAACTTTTCTGTGACATGGCGTATAATCCTAAACAATATAATTTGCAGGATGTTACAAATCATACTGAAAAGTTTTTTGAACGCGTAGTAGGAGCTGATTTCGCTAAAGAAGCCGCAAGAATTTACAATCGTAACTGTCAATATATGGCACGTGTTACACCGGAGATGTTGGATTCTTATACATATAATGTTGCTACCGGCGAATTCAAACGTGTTGCTGACGAGTATGTAAGATTGGAAGCCGAGGCTTTGAGATTGTGGTTGCAACTTCCGGAACGTTACAAAGATGCTTATTTCCAGACAGTTTTGTTCCCGGTACAAGCAATGGCAAATCTTTATGACATCTATTATGCTCAAGCTATGAACCGTTATTGTGCAGAACGTAACAATCCTGATGCTAATTATTGGGCAGACCGAGTTTCGGAATGTTTCAAACGCGATTCTGTACTTTGCGCTCAATACAATCACGATATTGCAAACGGCAAATGGAACGGTATGATGATTCAGAAACATATCGGTTATAAAATTTGGAACGATAATTTTCCGCATGAGATGTTGCCTGAAACAGAACGTGTTGCAGAAAAACAAGGCGGATACGAATTTATTCATAGCAACGGTTTTGTTGCAATTGAGGCAGAACATTATTATTCTGCAAATGCTGACGGTGAAGTTAAATGGGAAGTTTATCCATATTACGGTCGTACACGAAGTGCAGTAGCTCTTACACCTTACACCAAGCCGGTAGGAAATTCGTCTTTGACATATCGTTTTACATTGCCTGAAGGTTACAACGATTCAGTAAAAGTACATGTAATTGTAAAATCTACTCTTGATTTCAAGAATGTAGGCGGACACGAGTGTGCAGTTTCAATCGACGGTTCAGAAGTAAAAACCGTGAATTTCAATGCTGATTTGCTTGATAAACAACCGTATATGTATTCGGTATTTTATCCGACAGTTGCTCGTAGAGTAGTGGAAAAAGTTGCCGCTTTAAAAGTTAATAAATCCGACATCCACACTCTGACACTCACACCGAAACATCCGGGTATTGTATTTGAGAAAATCATAATTGATTTTGGCGGATATCAGGAAGAATATCTTTTTGGTACAGAAAGCGAAATCAAAAAAGAAAAATAAACAAAAAAAAATATAATTAACATTTAATATTCAATGACAAATACTAATTTGCATTAGTTATTATGGAGACTACAAATTTAAAAGGAAACGGCTTTTATAAGCTTACATGGTTGCAACGAATCGGATTCGGTTCAGGCGACTTGGCTCAGAATCTTATTTTCCAAACGGTTGCTTGTTATTTGATGCTTTACCTAACAACAGTATTGAAAATCAATGCAGCATTCGTCAGCGGACTTATTCTTACAGTTCGTCTTATCGACTGTTTTTGGAGTCCTGTTGTTGGTCGTTACATCGACAATCATAATCCTAAATTAGGTAAATATCGTACATATCTTCTTTACGGAGGTATTCCTCTTACAATTGCCGCTTGTTTGTTGATGCTTCCACAGGTTGCTGAGTGGTCGATGGGTATGAAGATGGTTTATGCTACAGTAAGTTATACAGTTCTTAGTATGATTTATTCTGTAGTTAACATCCCTTATGGTTCAATCATGGCAAGTATGACCCGTGACAACAACGAGGTACTTATTCTTACCTCTACCCGTATGGTTTGCGCTAATATAGGTCAGATTGTTGTTCAAGCCGGTTTTCCTATTGGACTTGCAATTTGCCTTCATTCTACCATCAATTGGAATCAAGCTATTTTCATGGCTATCGGTACTATTCCTGCATTTATTATCCTTCCTTTGTTACCTGTATTGAAAAATTTATTGGGTAAAAAAGGTCTTTATTATACACTTCTTGCAATTGGATTTATAGGATTTGCTATTTTGTTTGGTATCGGCAAATTCGGTGATGTTAAAAACAGTACATTGCTTATTCAAATTGCAAAAATTATGACAGGTGTCGGTTTGCTCGTAGGTTCTTTGATGTGGGCTTTAGTTCCCGAAGTAATCACAGAATCAGAATATCGTACAGGCAACCGTCCTGCTGCTACAGTTAACGCTCTTGCCGGAGTTGCATTCAAAGCCGGATTCTCTATTGCCGGATGGATTACTCCGTTGGTAATGGGTTGGATTGGTTTTAATTTGGCAAGTGAGGATGCTGCTTTACCTACCGATCCGGGTGCATGGTTTGGCGTTACAAGTATTTTCGCTATTGTAGGTTTTGTTCTTTTGACACTTTGTTTCATGGGTAGCAAAGAGAATATTACAACCACACCGGAAAAACCGGTTTCATTCAAACAGATGTGGCAAGAATTTAAGGCAAGCAAATGTCTTCAACTTGTTCTTAGTATTTTCGTTGTAGTATTCTTGGCATCATTTATCAGTGCTCCTGTAAATGCTTATTATACTGAGTTGGGTAAATATTCAGAAACTGCTCAGAATGCAATTCTTTGGTTTACAACAATTATTCCTGCATTGCTTTTGATTGTTGTTGCATTTTTGATTAAGAAATATCCTCTTACAGATGAGCGTCTTGATGAAATGAGCCGTGAAATTGAAGCTCGTAACAAGAAGTAAACTATAAATAAAAGCTATATGAAAAAATTATTGCCGATAGGATTAGCATTGATGATGGCAGCGTGTGCAGCTTCCGACAAAAATAATGAGACGGAAACTTCACTTGCCAAAGCATACGAAAAATATTGGTATACAGGTATAAGTGTCAATCAATGGGAAACAGCTTCTGATAACAATCCTCAAACCAAAGATTGGAAAGTGATTGTTGATAATTTCAATTGGGTGGTTGCCGAAAATTGTATGAAATGCGAAGTTGTACATCCCGAACAAAACCGTTATGATTTCACTTTGGCAGATCAGTTTGTGGATAAAGCCAGAAGTGCTAATCTCAAAGTTATGGGACATTGTTTGATTTGGCATTCGCAATGTGCAAAATGGTTTCATTACGATAACGACGGTAACCTCGTAAGTGCTGACACTTTGAAAGCTCGCATGAAAGAACATATCACAACGGTTATGAATCATTTTAAGGGTAGGGTAGACGCTTGGGATGTTTGTAACGAATGTTTTGAAGATGACGGTTCGTTCCGAAACAGTCTTTTCTATCAAATCCTTGGTGAAGATTTCATAAAACTCGCTTTTGAATATGCACACGAGGCAGATCCGGATGTTGAGCTTTATTACAATGATTATTCGATGAACAAGGCATCCAAAGTAGAAGCCGTTGCTAATTTTTTTGCACCTTTGGTAAAAAACGGATTGCCGCTTACAGCAATCAATATGCAAGGTCATATAATTCTTGACGATGGTGCTCAAAAAATTATCAGCGATTACGAACATTCTATCGAGACAATCAAAACGGTTGGTGTAAAAACCGGATTTTCAGAATTAGACCTTTCAGTTTTGCCGAATCCCTACGGATTTTCAGGAGCAAATGTAAGTGATATGTTTGCATATCGTCCGGAAATGGATCCGTACATCGACAGTTTGCCGACAGCAAGACAACAAGAAATCGATCAGTTTTGGATCGATTTCTACAAAATGCTCATTAAGAATGCTGATATGATAACACGTGTTAACTTCTGGTGTTTAAACGACGGCAATTCTTGGAGAAATGATTTTCCGATTCGCGGTAGAAAAGATTATGCTACACTTTTTGATCGTAACAATAATCCGAAATCTACAATTGCAAAACTTATTAAACTTGTTGATAATAAACAATAAATTATTTAGTTTATGAAAAGATATTTGTTACCGAAAGACGTGTATATGGCAGACCCTTCTGTTCATATTTTCAACGGTAAGATTTTCATCTATCCGTCACACGATTATTATTCAGGTATTCCCGAAGATGATTGGGGAATACATTTTGATATGAAAGATTATCATGTACTTTCAATAGACGGTGATCCTATGACCGGTAAAGTTACCGATCATGGTGTTGTACTAAAACGTGAAGATATTCCATGGGCTTGGAAACAACTTTGGGATTGCGATGTACAAGAAAAAAACGGTAAATACTACATGTATTTTCCTGCAAAAGACAAAACCGGTATTTTCCGTTGCGGTGTAGCAATTGCCGACAAACCGGAAGGTCCGTTTGTTCCACAGCCGGATCCTATCAGAGGTTCGTACTCTATCGACTATGCTGTATTGAAAGACGACGACGGATCATACTACATGTATTTTGGCGGAATCATGGGCGGACAGTTGCAACGTTACAACGAACAAAACGAAGCTGTTAACGACATCGTATTCCCTAAACCTGAAGAACCTTGTTTTAGTCCGAGAATCGTAAAGATGTCAGACGATATGTTGCAATTTGCAGAAGATCCTCGTCCTATACGTATTCTCAATCCGGACTATACCCCGATGAAAGCCGGAGATCCTCACCATTTCTTTGAGGCTTCATGGATGCACAAATACAACGGCAAATATTATTACTCTTGGTCAACAGGTGATACACATTTGCTTTGTTATGCTATTGGTGACAATCCATACGGTCCGTTTATTTTCCAAGGCGAATTGATGACTCCTGTTTTGGGTTGGACTACACACCATTCTATTGTGGAATTCAATGGCAAATGGTATTTATTCCATCATGATTGTCATCCTTCTAACGGTTATACACCGCTTCGTTCGCTTAAAGTTTGCGAAATCGAATACGACGAAGATGGTAAAATCAAAACCGTAGACGGCAGCACTGAATTATAGCGATGTTAAATGATTATCAATAGTTTAATTTTAAAACTAAAGACCCGCAGATAATTTTTATATCAAATTATTTGTGTCAACGGGAGATGTGGAATTATTTTCTGCGTTTTCCGTTTTTTTGTATTATTTAACAAAACATCAGCAAGTGTTTCCCGTTGTTTATTTACATGCGGAATTTGATATATATAATATTTTTTTGTTTTTTCCACCCGTCGAAAACGCAAAATCAAAAAAATTGATGTTTTTTCCACCCGTCGAAAACGCAAAATCAAAAAAATTGA
>Ga0256870_1001210_pt1 | contig 10694 bp, 11 predicted proteins | sample RumenRJG_06RNA_FD_186079 | JGI IMG/M metagenome (GOLD analysis project Ga0256870, IMG submission 186079) | Metatranscriptome of bovine rumen microbial communities from Lethbridge, Alberta, Canada - Rumen RJG_06 (Metagenome Metatranscriptome) | ecosystem: Host-associated > Mammals > Digestive...
GAGCTTGTTAACTCAGTATATAAACATAGTTAGTTTTAGAAAGCGGGACTTAAGATCCAAGAGGTGACTGTATGAGAATAGACGCGTATAATGCCGTAGGCAAGATTTATGATGTAAAGAAGCCTGGCAAGGTCAATTCTGCAAAGAAAACTTCTGCAGGCAAAGACACAGTGGAAATCTCTGATACAGCCAGAACATTTCAGGCAGTAAAGGCAGCAGTTGCTGCGACCCCTGATGTACGTGCTGACAGAGTCGCAAGCCTCAAAGCTGCCTATGAAAGCGGTACATATTCTGTATCTTCATACGATATAGCTTCAAAGCTTGTGGAGGAATAATAAATAATGGCCAGTCTTATAGAAGAGCTTATCACTACGCTCAGCGAGGAGACAGAGCTTTATGAGAAGCTTATTCCTATTGCTGATAAGAAAACAAAGGCTATTGTTGAAAATGACCTTGACTCTCTTAATGCGATCACGGAAAGCGAACAGTCTGCAGTAGACAGGCTTACCAATCTTGAAAAGAAGAGATCTGAGGTTATTAAAAATATAGGAATTGTCATGAATAAGGATCCGGACACGCTTAATTTCAGTACGATAATCGAACTGATAAGCGGGCAGAAAAAAGAGCAGGAGGCTCTGAGATATATTCATGACAGGTTGAAAAAGTCTCTTAAGAGATTGAGGGCGATCAACGACAGAAACCAGATGCTTATAAAAGAATCCCTGGATATGATAGAGTTTGATCTCAATGTCATACAAAGTACAAGGATGTCACCGGGGGCTGGTCAGTATGATAAGGCCAGAGAAGTTGAAATGCCAGGCAGTGGAACAGGGATGTTCGACGCCAGGAGCTAATACCGGAGGGACATCATGGGTGGATTATTTACAAGTTTCGGAGTAGGTGTGTCCGGACTTACAACAGCTCAGGCAGCGCTCAATGCGACTGCGCACAATATTACAAACGTAGATACCAAGGGCTACACGCGTCAGCAGATCCTTATTTCTGATTTTCTTTATCATAAGGTGCAGACGCAGGGTGGTGAAGGTAAGAATCAGTCAGGCCTTGGCTCCTTGCTTCAGGAAATAAGACAGGTGCGAGATAAGTTTCTCGACGCCACTTATCGTCATGAGTGTGGGAGGCAAGGCTTTTATAGTGCTCAGAGGAATGCTTCAAGCGAGATAGAGGATCTTTTCGGAGAACTTGAGGGTTCTACTTTCCAGAAAGAGCTTCAGGATGTTTGGACTGCAATACAGGAAATCCAGAAGGAGCCTGAAAGCATAGTAAACCGCACTAATCTTATTGAGACAGCAGACAGCTTCCTTAAACGCAGTGAGGATATATATAAGCAGCTTGTTAAATATCAAAATGACCTTAACCGTAAGGTGAAGGAATCAGTTGACAGGATAAATGAGATCGGAAAAGAAATTCATCAGTTAAATGTGAAGATTGTTCAGTATGAGGCTGGTCCTGAAAATGCCAATGATTACAGAGATCAGAGAAATAAGCTTATAGATGAACTTGGGAAGCTCGCGAATATTTCAACCAGAGAGTACCTTGACGGAACCCAGGTTGTAAGCATAGAAGGAAGCCAGTTTGTTACAGAGTTTGGCTATAATGAAATTCAGTGTACTACACTTGGAGATATAGCAAAGAGGACAGGTGAAAGCGTAAATGCTGATACCACAGGTCTTTATATCCCAACATGGAAGGACGGTCTTGAAGTATTTAATACACAGACTGAACTTTCACCTGCAAGAGACAATGATATAGGCTATGTAAAGGGCCTTCTTCTTTCAAGAGGAAGAAAGACAGGCAGATACACAGATATACCGATAAAGCCACAGATAGGGGATTTTAGGACTACTGAAAAGGGTACACTTTCTCAGAAGACAGACCTTCTTCCGGCTAATCAGGCAAGATATGAGTCTGCCATGGGAGCATACAATAACCTCCTTGAGACATATAATAACGATATCGCTCCATCTGTAATAGTTAATACTCAGGCAGAATTTGACCAGCTTATACATGGCGTTACTACTATGCTTGATGATATTCTTTCACCAAACTTTACAGCAACCTTCACCGGTACAGTCAAGCTTACAGACAGTCAGGGAAATGTTGCTATAGCAGGCGACAGAGATATACATGGTATCCAGATATGGAGAAAGCCTGGCACAGACCTTACACAGCCTTTAAAGGATGAGGATATTGCTAAGGGTGATACTGTAGGAGGTCAGATCGTAAATGTAGAGGCAACCGGCGGCACCATGATCTGGACTGATCAGGATGGCAATAGACTTGTTAATAATAAGTGGCTTGACTCTGAAGGAAATGATATAACAGATCAGGTTGATATGGATGGAAAGAAGAAGGCATATCTTGCCAATATCACGATCGCAGATATGAACAAGCTTGCTACAGCCGGATATAATGAAAGCAGGCATGTATTTAAAACAGACTTCTTTAATGCAAAGCAGAGAACCGGGCAGGTTTCTTTCAAGGTGCTTAATGCGCTCGAAGCGCCTATAGGACTTGATTCAGCGGCAGAGCAGGGAAATACTCTTTTCAAGAGAAAGAGTGTTGAAAGATACAGCGACGCCAAGGCAAACTATACTGACAAGGATGGCAATGCTGTAACTCTTGATCTTAAGTATACAGATACAGACGGCAAAGAAAAGAATATAAGAGTCTATAATAATGAGAATAAGGATGACCTGTACTCTATGTTCACCCTTAATGAGTCGGAAATCAATATAACAGTAAAAGATAAAGTGGCAAAACTTCCAATCTCCTATAAAGAAAAGACAGGAGACTACAGTGCAAAGACAGCAGACAGAATGGCAGCTATCTTTACAAATGAATTCGCGACTCTTAATCCGGGCGCTCTTACAAAGAATGATTTCTTTGGATATTACACAGCACTTACCGGAGAGGTTGCCAATACCGGAAATACTTTTATCAAGATAGAAAAAAGTCAGGAAACGACAGTTGCCAGTGTTGATGAAAGAAGACAGATGGTACTTGGTGTAAACGCTGATGAGGAACTTACCTTCCTTATCAAGTTCCAGCATACATACAATGCAAATTCACGCTACATAACAGTTATAAATGATATGCTCGACACCTTGATCAATAGAATGGCACCTTAAATTGCGATACTGCGTAGCTGTGCCGCCCAGTATCACATCAAAGATGTGATACTGAAATTGTGGCATCACTTGCGGTGCCGCCATCAAGTGCCGCAATAAAGGAAGGAGAAGTTTATGCCATCAACATTTTTTGGATTAGATATAGGCGCTACAGGCCTTAATATATATCAGACGGCTCTCAATGTTACTTTGCACAACGTAGCCAATGCACAGACAGAAGGATATACAAAGCAGATACTTAACCGTCATGCAAATGACCCTATATCGCTTCGTCTTTCATACGGTATGGCTGGTACTGGTGTTGCTGCGGACAAGATCACCCAGGTTCGTGATGAGTATTATGATAATAAGTACAGGACAAACAACTCTATCGAGGGAAGACTTTCAATGAGAGCTTATTATCTTGACCAGGTTGAAAACTATTTCAACGAGTCAAATGATACCGGAAGCATGCGAGAGAGTCTGGAGTCTTTCTGGAATGCGCTTGATGAGGTTCAGAAGAATCCTACAAGCCTTGCAGCAAGGCAGCAGCTAAGCCAGACCGCTCTCAGCATGACGGATTATTTCAATAATCTTGCGGGAAATCTTGAAGCACTTCAGGATGATATAAATGTTGCGATAAAGAGTAAGATTGACAGGATAAATTCCTATGGAGATCAGATCGCAACTCTCAATAAGCAGATAAATGTTATTGAAGTAAACGGCGGTTTTGCAAATGATCTTCGTGACCAGAGAAATCTTATAATAGATAAACTCAGCAAGATCTGCAATGTAAAGGTTGAGGAAGTACGTCTTACAGATACAGATAATGATCTTCCTGCAAATTTTAACAATGCCAAGGCTCTTACTGTAAAGATAAACGGCAGAAATCTCGTTGATGTATATTCAAGCAACAAGATTATTGCAAAACCACGTAAGCTTAATGCAAATAATACTGATATAGATGGTCTTTACGACTTTGAATGGCAGGACGGACAGTCATTTGACCTTCATGAAAAGAATCTTGGCGGTGAGCTTCAGGGCATGATCGAGATGCGTGACGGCAACAATGAGGACAATTTTAATGGAACAGTGAAGGCAAATGCCATTACATTGAAGACAGACACAGAGCCTGCAAAGGTTGTTGTTACAGATACTAATATAAATTCAGTTGAATTTATGAACATGCCGCCTCATGGTATACTCAACATTGGCGGACGTAAGCTTGAATACAACGAGATAAAGGTTACAAGCAGCAAGGATGCGGCTACAGGAAAGGATGTATTCACATATACCTTCTCACTTGCAGATGATGTGAGTGATGATGCTGTGCAGGCTGCAAAGGATAGTTGTGATGCCAGGGATGGCGTTGCCAAGATTGGCAGAGCACTTAATTACAAGGGCATTCCATATTATATGGACAGGATAAACCAGTTTGTAAGAGTTTTTGCAAAGCATGTAAATGAACAGCACAAGATGGGTGATGACCTGAATGGAAAAGAGGGTATCGACTTCTTTAACGGCATTGACAAGGTAACCGGATATAATTATACATTCACAGGGCCTGGCACAAAGTATGATTACGGCACAAAGGACGTACTTGCAGTATCAGGGATAGCGGATCCATTTAAAAATGATGAGATACTTATCTCAAGCAAGGCACTTGCAAATGATACTGCTGTCGATAATGTGAATAAGACAGTATACAAGTCCTACTACATGCTTACTGCAAAGAACTTTTCTGTTACCAAGGAAGTTGCAGACCATCCTGACAGGATTGCCGCAGGTAAGAAGGGTTCCGTAGGACAAGGAAATGTCGAGGACACAGAAAATATAAAGGCAATGCATTCTCTACGTGCCCTTTCTGACATGTTTGATGAAGGAAAGCCTGATGAATTTGCTCAAACACTTGTTTCTGATATAGGTGTAGATACCAAGGTATCTAATGCGGTTGCAAAAAATCAGGAAAAGATAGTTGAAAATATCGATAATCAGAGAATTTCAATATCTGGCGTAGATCAGGATGAAGAGATTGTAGACCTTGTTAAATTCAAACAGGCATACAATCTCTCAGCTCATGTAGTCCAGGTAATGAACCAGATTTACAATACTCTGATAAATCAGATGATTTAACATTTTGATATTCAGAAGCTTCGCTTCGCGAAAGTATAAATGAAAAAAAGTTCTGTATCGCAGTAAACTGCGATACTTGGCACTTTCGCTTCGCGAAAGCACAATAAAGGAGCAGGTTATGCGCGTTACAAATCAGATTATAACTAACAAGACGCTTAGTAATATAAATGATAATAAGAATCGCCTTATGACTGTGGAAGAGCAATATCAGACTGGAAAGAAGATACAAAAACCATCAGACGATCCTGTTATTGCTGTGCGCGCACTGAAATTGCGCAATTCACTCGGTCAGATCACACAGTTTTACAAGAAAAATGTTCCTGATGCTAAGAACTGGATGAGCCAAACAGAAAGTGCACTTAAAAATGATGGAAGTATCCTTACAGATCTTAAGGCACTCGCTGTAAAGGGAACACAGGATACTCTTACCACACCGGACCGTGACAAGATTTATGAGACTATGGTTCAGTACAGGGATCAGATTTATATAGAAGGAAACGGAAGTTATGCCGGAAGATATCTTTTTACCGGGTACAAGACTCAGACAAGTCTCCTTTATCTTGATGAAGATCATTCAAAGCAGTATACTATTACTCAGGAGTTTAAGAGTGATGATATAAGACAGAATACTGTTACTGTGGGTGGATATGCGACAGGTGATGATTTCTCGGATACAACTAAGACCAAAGATGACTATAAGGATGCACCGCAGAATACAAAGTCTTATATAGTAAAGCTTGCTTATGATAAGACAGACAAAGATGTTGCTCCAACTATAAGCTATACATATAAAGACAGCACCGGTGCCACTCAGAATGGCTCAGTACCACATGCAGTGACAGCAACTGCGGCTTCTACAGATAAGGATGCTTACGAGGCACCTGCAAACGGAGTTAAGTATCTTGCGGATACCGGTGAGCTTGTATTCTCAGATACACTGGCGAAGGACATTCTTGCAAAAAAGGGAAATTTCACAGTTAATTTTCAGAAGACTGAATTTGAAAAGAATGACCTTAGACCTGAGCATTATTTTACCTGTACTTCAAAGGCACTTTCAAAAGAGGCGGGTAAGGCAGCAGATGGAAGCACGATTCCTGCGGAGTATAACGGCGAAGAGATAAAATATACAGTCGAAGATCAGGATATAAACTACGAAGTAGGCTTCAACCAGAGACTTAATATAAATCTTCAGGCAAAAGAATGTCTTACTCATGATCTTGGCAGAGAACTTGATGGTATAATATACAGTATAGATGCTGTAAAGGCTTGTGAGAACAGAATAAGTGATGTTAAAAAGCATATAGAGACTGTTCAGGCTCAGATATATAAGAAAAAACAGGCTGATCCTTCTGCTGATGTAACTACTGATCAGACACAGCTTGATAAATTTGAAAAAATAGCTAAGCAGCTCGATGTTGAACTTGTCCTAAAGAAAAAGGTGATGCAGGAACGTTTTTCTGTTTCGATTGATAAGATAGAAGATTTTCAGACTGGAATAGATACTGCACTTGCCAATCTTGGAGCAAGAGAGAAGAGGCTTAACCTTACACTCAGTCGTCTTGAGGAGCAGAGTGATGATTCTACAGAACTTATGAGTAATAATGAAGATGCCAATATGACAGATACTATTATTCATTTCGGTGCTGCACAGAATGTTTATAATGCATCACTTAATGCGGGTGCCAAGGTTATCCAGAATTCATTGCTTGATTTTATTTCTTAAATTAAGGAGAGTGTTATGAAAGTTAACTCCAGAGTATTCGGCGAGATTGATATAGATGATGAAAAGATAATCAATTTCAACGAAGGGATAATGGGCTTCGAGGATATGAAGAACTGGACCCTTATTTTCGACACGACAAGGGAAGAAAAAAAGAATGCGATTTCATGGCTTCAGTGTTTGGATGATCCGGAACTCGCACTTCCGGTTATAAATCCTTTTTTATTAACAGATACCTACAATCCTACAGTGGAAGATGAACTTATGAAGCCATTGGGGGATTTTGAAGATGAAGATCTCCTTATACTTCTTGCTCTTTCGGTTCCTGCCGGAAGACCTGAGGATACGACAGCCAATTTTAAGGCTCCGTTTATCATCAATCCTAACAACAGGGCCGGTATTCAGATTGTTGTAAATAACGATGATTACGAGATCAGAACGAATGTTCGCGAAGCAGTAGAGAAGATGAAAGCAAAGAAGGAATAAGACTGAAGGGAGGGGGAATTTATGCTTGCATTATCAAGAAAAACAAACGAAAGCATTATGTTTGGAAATGACATAGAAATCACCATCCTTGAGGTTAAGGGTGATCAGGTTAAAATAGGGATAAAGGCACCGAGAAATGTGCCGGTTTATAGAAAAGAGTTATATACACAGATTCAGACAGCAAATAAAGAGGCAGCCAAGACTGTTTCTAAAGATGAGCTTAACGTATTGAACAACCTGTTAAATTAATGGATGATTCTGCCGATATAAAGTGATAGAAGGAACTATATGCTTGCTGCGGCAGTCAACAAGCAGGTATTTTAAAGTGGGTTTGTACAGGGAGGTACACTTATGGATGTGAATTTATTTCATGGCGGTTCTGCCGGGGCAAGACTTGTGGATGGTACCAGAAATTATCAGATGGATATGGGCAATATGACGGTGACGGAAACGGCCCAACCAACTAATAAGCCTAAGACTGCTGAGAATGAAAAGGATGAGGATAAACAGCAGGGATGGACAGACGAAGAACTCGAAAAACGTCTTGAAAATGCTGTTACTCAGGCTAATGATAAAGTTAAGCATACAGGTTTGCGTCAATGCGAATTTGCCTACAATAAAGAGGCAAAGCGTATTTCCATAAAGGTATATGATGCAAGAACCAAGGAGGTCATCAGAGAGATTCCTCCGGAAAAGACACTTGAAATGATAGAAAGACTATTTGACCTTGAGGGTATCATGGTTGATGAGAAAAGATAAGGAGGTAAGCTTATGCCTATTAGAATGTCGGGTATGGTATCTGGTCTTGATACTGAATCTATCGTAAAGGAACTCGTTAAAGTACAGCAGGGCAGACTTGATAAGATAAAGAATAAGCAGACAAAGCTTGATTGGAAAACGGAAAAGTGGCAGGATCTTAATAAAAAGATTACTAACTTTTTTAAAGACAGCCTCACTGATATGAGGTTTGAGTCAAGTTATAACACCAAAAGTGCGACCATTACCAATTCCTCAATAGGAACAGTAAAGGCACTCACCGGTGCTGTAATGGGTAATCATTCACTTGTTGTCAGTCAGCTTGCTACTACCCAGAGCTGGACTTCGGAAAAAATTGAGGCAGCTGATGGTTCGGCAGCTACAAAAGAGACCAAGTTGAAGGATCTCGTTGATAAAAATGGAAGCAATGCTTTAAGCGGAATAACAAGCGGAGAGCTTACATTAAATGTTGGCGGTGTAGATCACACTATAGTTATAGATAAAGATAATACAACTCTTGGTGGATTGCTTGACCAGTTTAAGAATGCTGGTATCAACGCAAACTACGATGCATCACAGGGCAGGATTTATCTTGCTTCAAAGGGTGAAGGCGCAGATAATGGCTTTACTCTTACAGCGGCTAATGCAGAAAATAATGTTATAGGAACACTTTTAAAGTCAGGTCATGTAGAAGATGCTAAGAACGCAAAGTTTTCGCTTGATGGTGTGAATTATGAGACTGCTACAAATTCAAATACAATTAATGGTTTGAAAATTGACCTAACAGGGGTTTCTGAAAAGGATATAAATGATAAGTATAAGCCAACTACTATCAGAGTACAGAGCAACACTGATGAAGTGTACAAGAAGATAAAGGATTTCATAAAGTCCTACAATGAACTTCTTGAGGAAATGAATACGCTCTATAACGCTGATGCGGCAAAGGGATACGAACCTCTTACTTCTGAGCAGAAGGATGAGATGAGTGATGACGAGATAGAAAAATGGGAGAATAAGATAAAAGATTCTCTTTTAAGAAGGGATGAATATCTTGATAACGTTATTTCGTCAATGCGTGAGAGTATAATCGGTGTTCATGCAAAAGGTTCAGATGGCAGGGAAACAAGCGAATATATTTCACTTGGAAATTATGGTATCGGCACAAAGAATTACCTTGAAAAGGGTAAACTTCACATCGATGGTGATAAGGATGACGATGTAACCAGCGGTGAACCTGATAAACTTAGGGCTGCTCTTGAAAGTGACCCTGACAAGGTTGCTAAGGATTTCTCAACGATTTTTGGCAAGATGTACAGTGCCATGAACGCAATTCTCAATGATAGTAACGATTACAAGAGTTCGCAGAAATTTTATAATGATAAGCAGTTAAAAGATCAGAAGACTAATTACGAAAAAGAATACAGTGATATGGAAAAGAAGATCGCCAGTCTTGAAGACAGATACTATAAGCAGTTTACTAGAATGGAAACCATGATGCAGAAGCTTCAGGATTCTACAGGAAATATACAGGGACTTACAGGCGGCATGTAATCGTATAGTGTTTTTTGCTTATTGCTTATACAATAAGCTGATAACAGCAAGGAGAAATTAGTCATGATGAATGCAGCACAGCTTTATGGAAAAACAGCAGTAACAACAGCATCACCAGAGGATCTTACTTTGATGCTATACAACGGAGCTATCAAATTTTGCAATTTTGCTCTTGCAGCAATGGAAAAGAAGGATATTCCTACTGCTGGCACCAATATAATGAAAGCGGAAAAGATAATAAGTGAACTTCAGAATACTTTAAATGACGCTTATCCGGTTTCAAAGGATTTCGACGTGATTTATAACGCTATAATGAGAAATCTTATTGATGCTAATGTCAGCAAGAAGCCTGAACCGCTCAATGCGGCATTAAAGGATATAAGAGATATCAGAGATATCTGGGTTCAGCTCATGAAAGCAAAGAAGGGATGAGCATGGAGATAGATGATTACCTTGACAGTATGAGCATCTCGCTTGACCGTAAAATTGATACGCTTCAAAAGATACTTGATCATACAAAGGCAGAAGAAGAGCTTCTAAAGACTCCTGATTTTGACTTGGATAAGTTTTCATACCACATGGATGAAAAGGATCAGCTTATCGACCTTGTTAATATCCTTGATGATGGCTTTGACAAGACTTATGTGTTGGTCAAAGATGCAGTGAAGGCAAGACCGGGTCTTTATGCAGAAAGAGTAAAGCATCTTCAGGAACAGATAAGGACTCTCACAGATATCGGAACCAAAATAGAGGTTCTTGAGAGAAGGAATATGCCTCTTGTAGATAAGACTATTCGCGAAAAGAAGCAAAGAATAAAGAAATATAACGTCAGCCAGAAAGCTGTAGCTACATATTATAAGCAGGTATCGGGAAATATTGTGAATCGTCCGAAACTGATGGATGATAAAAACTAATAGAAA
>Ga0256870_1001212_pt1 | contig 10687 bp, 12 predicted proteins | sample RumenRJG_06RNA_FD_186079 | JGI IMG/M metagenome (GOLD analysis project Ga0256870, IMG submission 186079) | Metatranscriptome of bovine rumen microbial communities from Lethbridge, Alberta, Canada - Rumen RJG_06 (Metagenome Metatranscriptome) | ecosystem: Host-associated > Mammals > Digestive...
CAAAGATGTTTACACTGTAAGCGCCACAAACGGAATAGAACCCGCAAAAAAAGTCAAATTAGAAAACTATATCAAAAGTCTGAACGACAAAAACAAAACAGAACTTGACGAATATTACAAAGTAATATTACGAAACGGTCACGACGACAAAACAATTTTCTCCGGACTCGGACTCATTGACATCGCTCGAGACAGCATTGTAAAAATAGATTATGCGTTTCAAGAGTACAAAGAAAATTTACATTTATTTTCTTTAACTGCAAAAGTCTGAATTTATTTCAAAAAAATATTAAAATATTTGGCAATTATAAGAAAAATTATGCTACATTTGCAAGAAAAACAAAACGAAGGATGTTAGAACGATTATACATAGAAGCAACAGAAACAACGCCACGAGTTTTTTTTGATAAAGAAGAATCAAAATTTATAATTTCGGGTCGCTCACTTCCGGAAGATACTGAGAGTGTGTACGAACCAATTATGGACTGGCTAAACGAATTCGAACAAGATCCAAATCCGGAAATTGAATTTGAAATCAATTTTGACTATTACAATTCAACTTCTTTGAAAAAAGTTGTTGACATCTTGGTTATTCTTAAAAGAATAGAAACTGAAAAAAATTCAAAAGTTGTAGTAGTTTGGTACTACGAAGACGGAGATGAATCTAGTTACGAAAACGGAGAAGATTTGTGCTACGCTGTAGACTTACCTATAAAACTAAAAGTAAGAGAAGAATAAAAATCTCAAAAATAGCTTATAAAAAATGCCGGAAGTTTTTCTTTCGGCATTTTTTATTTTTGTTGACATCACTAAAAACATCGGTAGCCAACTACACAAAAAAATGCTACTCAAAAACTCAGTTTTCGAATAGCATTTTTTATAACCGTATTTTTGAGATTTAGAACAATTCAACCTCAATTTTCTGGATAAATGCCGAAAGTGAATAACGTTCACCAATTGCGGCTTCAGCTAATGTTACCAAAACGTTGGTTCTGTTTTCAAATTTATCAACGATAAACACTTCAGTACGTTTACCAATCAAAGTCTTATCGCCTGATTTAAAGAAGTTTCCGAGGTAACTTTCATCTTTACTGATTTTGTCGGTCGGCAAAAGCTCAGAAATATCTTTGTTGAGCACTTCTTCACGCTGAATACCCCAAAGCTCTTCGGCAGCGCGATTAAAAAGTGTAATTCTGTTGTCTTGGTTGATTGTAACAACGGCATCCAACATCCCTTCCAAAGTTTTGTCAGAAAGCATTTTAACGGTTTCAACTTCGCGGAACTGAAGTTTCATTTCCTCACGGGTTTCTTTCAATTTCTTAGAAAGCTCAACCTTAGATTGAGAAAGTTTTTGTTCCTGTTCGCGGAGGATTTCTGTCTGTTCACGTGCTTTTTCCTCAATTCGGATTTGCTCTGTAACATCGTTACCGATAAAGACGATTTTTGCAGGCTCACCGTACATATCATGAACAACAGTATAAGTACCTTGAAACCAACGCTCTTCACCGGTTTTTGTAAACCATTTGTGACGACCTTCAAAAGGAATACCGTTGATAATATTTTTCCAAATAATCTTGAAATCATCCAAATCAGCAACTGTCAAGAAATTGAAAATTGTACGTTTAACAAGTTCTTCTTGAGTGTATTGAAGGATTTCAGTAAGTTTGTGGTTCATTTCAAGAACTCTACCGTCCGGACCATATTCGGCTTTCATTGTAGAACGGTTCAACGCATCAATCTGTCCCTTGTAATCAAGACTTTCTTTCTTACTTTCTGTAATATCAATACCAAGGAAAAGAATTTTAACAGGTTTACGTTGATGGTCACGAACCGAAACGTAGGTTGCCATTGTCCAAACATCAGTACCTGACTTGGTAACGTGTTTCATATCGCCCTCAAAGTGTTTACCGCCCGAAGCAAGATTCTGCCAAAGTTCGTTAAACCATGCTTTGTCTTTGTCGGAAATAAACATCGAGATGTGTTTTCCTTCAATTTCAGAAGTGCTTGAATATCCGAGTTTTGTAAGGAATTTGGTATTAGCGTAAAGCAAAAATCCGTCAACAGAATACTCAGCACGTATCATTGTATGGTTAACTGAGTTGGTGAACGAAATAAATTGCTCTGACTGTTTAGCCGCCTCAATCTGAGTATGTTTGAGAGCTTCCATGTTGATACGCATTTCAGCTTCCTGACGTTCCATCAATTCGCCCTGCTCTTGAGACTCTTTCAAAAGTTGAGCGGTTCGCATGTTGATATTTACGTTTGAAATGGTAGATGCGATAGACTCAGCAACACGTTCTATAAACTCGATTTCAAATGGCTGATATTTAATGAATGACGCAATTTCTACAACACCGTAGATTTCGTCGTTGAATTTCAAAGGAACAATTACCAAACTTCTCGGATTTGCTTTTCCCAAACCGGAAGTGATTTTTACATAATCTTCTTTGGTTTCTTTTATAAAAATAGTTTTCTTTTCTTGTGCGCAAGCTCCAACAAGACCTTCACCCCACTCTATTTCTTTATTCGGGTATTTTTTTCGACCGTAAGCATAAGATGCAGTCATATTAAAAAATTTCTTGCCGTCTTTTTCTTGCAAAAGGAAGAATCCGGCTTGCTGTGCATCAACATATTGTACAAGGTTCATGATAACCTCGTTGGAGAGTTTGTCGATATCACCGATATTTTCTCGCAAGATAGCACCGAATTTTGCCAAACCTTCTGTAATCCAGTGACGTTGTTTATCTTCGTTTTTACGAGCATCTTCTTCCTCCTGACTACGTTTCAACTCGTCTCTAAGGTTGATAAGAGAATTACCGATTTCGTCGCCCTCCTGAAATTCATATTGGAAATCGGTTTGACCCTGACGGATTTTTTCAACAAAGTCAAATATTTTTCTTGACTTTGCTTGTTCGCTGTTGATATCATCGTTGAGGTCGGCAATTCTGCTTTGCAGCTCATTACCAGTGTAATATCCGAAAACACCAAACAAAAATGGCAATGATACATTCACCCACAATGCCGGATTGTCGTGAAATGTATTTACAATAAGGTCGAATGATATAGGATCTTTCTCAAAAACCATGTCCAAAAACACGATAATGGCCAAAAGTCCCGTACCAATCAGAAAACCTATAAAGGTATATGAATAAGCGACATTTGTCTGAGTTTTCTTTTTCATATCAAAATGTTTTTTTACTACTTCTCTGCAATATTTGCGCTCACAAATATATTAAAATTGTTGTTACCAACAAAAAGATTTCGCAAATTAGTTTACAATTCTCAGTTTTTCCAACACTTCTGCTATTCGTTCGCAAGAATATGGCTTTTCCAATATGCTGTTGAAGCCTGCGTTGTCAAAATCTGATGAAAAATCTTCCAAATTGTGTGCCGTAAGCGCAACAACCGGAATTGCTTTGTATTTGAAATCTGATTTTAATTTTTTAGTAGCTTCAATACCATTCATCACAGGCATTTCGATGTCCATGAAAATGATATCAATTTTTTCTTTTTCAAGCGCGTCAAATACTTCCCTACCGTTTGAAACAGTACGGATATTACAATCCATCTCTTCCAAAATCGATGCCAATAAAAATTGGTTTGCGAAAATATCATCTGCAACTAAAACTGTTAATTTTGCCATGTTAAGTTGTTTTATTGTTGTTTTTGTCTATCATTGCAATCTAAATACTGAAATTACCAAATTTTAAAATGGCTTTACAGCAAATGCAGCAAGTTTGTCCAAAGGAAGTACCTTGTCGGCCGCTCCAAGTTTCACAGCTTCTTTAGGCATACCGTAAACTACGCATGTAGCCTCGTCTTGAGCAGCTGTTTTTGCTCCCGCTTCTTTCATCTCCAAAAGTCCTCTTGCACCGTCGTCACCCATACCGGTCATAATAACACCAACTGCATTAGCTCCTGCATAACGTGCTGTAGATCTGAACAATACATCAACCGAAGGACGATGTCTGTTTACAAGCGGACCTTCTTTTACTTCCACGTAATATTTTGCTCCTGAGCGTTTTAGCAATGTATGTTTGTTGCCCGGAGCTATCAATGCGTGACCCGGCAATACGGAATCACCATTTTCGGCTTCTTTTACATTTATTTTGCAAAGATCGTTGAGACGGTTGGCAAACGAACGGGTGAAATTTTCCGGCATGTGCTGCACAATCACAATACCCGGACAATCCACCGGCATTGCTTCCAAGAAAACTCTCAACGCCTCAGTACCGCCGGTAGAAGCTCCCACTGCAATAACAACCTCGGTAGTCTTTATCATACTGAGAGTTGGAGCTTTCGGGATAACAGCATCAGCAGAAAGTTTCGGTTCTACCTTCATAAACGAAGGTGTATGTCTGATAAGACGAGCTTGTGAAGCTGCTTTTACAGCCTCACAAAGTCTGATTTTTGATTCCTCAATAAACTGTTTTGTGTCCATCCTCGGTTTGGCAATCACGTCTACAGCACCATATTCCAACGCCTTGAGAGCTGTTTTGCTGCCTTCTTCGGTAAGACTCGAAATTATCAGCACCGGTATAGGATGCTGAGTCATAATTTTTTTCAAGAATGTGATACCGTCCATTCTCGGCATTTCCACATCCAAGGTAATTACATCCGGAACTTCTGACTGGATTTTCTTAGCTGCAATATACGGATCACTTGCAGTAGCCATTACCTCTATATTAGGATCTTCCTCCAAAATTGACGACAATGTCTGTCTTACTACAGCCGAATCATCTACAATTAATACTCGTATTATCTTTTTTTCCAATGACATAATTACAATTTATAATTATTTGTTCATACTACTCTTGATATAACATTGAAGAACTTCGCCGGTGTGGGTATTAAAAATAATTTTTCTACCACTATTACCACCGGTAGAACGTCCAATAATAGGAATTTTTTTGTCAGCCAACATCTCCTCTGCTACAAGGATATTTCGCTGACCAATATGCATGATATTGGAAGAAACAGCAATAACTTCGCCACCACCAAAAACCTTTGCAACAAGATTTACTTGATGACAACCAAGTTGTAACATACGTTCCACCAACTTGTCAATCGCGATATTTCCATACTTTGGCGATGCCAATTCCATACCGTTCCAAGTCGGCAACATATAATGGTTGATGCCTCCAATACCTACAGTTCTATCCCACAAACATACTGCAACACACGAACCCAAAATTGTAGTAACTTCGCTTGGCTGTGCCGATGCGTACATAGTTGAAGGATATAAAAAGTGTCTGGTCATAGGTATAGATTTTAGGTTATTAGAACATTTCCAATTCACTATCACCGAAGAAAACTTCGTTTCCTTCGTCAGAATAATCTGAGCTAGATTCTTGCGATTCCGGAATAATTACAGTAAATCTTGAGCCGCTGTTTTCCAAGCTTTCGAGTTCAAGTCTGCCTCCCAAAAGGTCGATATACGCCTTATTAATAGAGAGTCCCAAACCATGACCTCTGTTGATAGAATTGATTCCTGTGTCTACACGCATGAATCTGTCGTAAATGATTTTCTGATTTTCCGGAGAAATTCCTAAACCTTCGTCTATAACATTAATATAAAGTTCGCCTGCTTCGTTGGTTCCAAACGAAATTTCAACCTTGTGATCCGGACGGTTGAAATTGATGGCATTACAAAGCAAGTTTGATAAAATTACCTGAAGTTTGTCTTGGTCGGTCTTAAACAAAATTTGCTGACCGTCAGGATTAAGATTTTTACAAACCTTTACAAGTCGCTTAATTTCAATTTCACGAGAATATTGTTCAAACAAACTTGCTATCAATTCGTCAATATTTACAACTGCAATTATTGGTTGGATTTCACCGGCCTCAATTTCGGCAGCTGCAAAAATATTCTTGAACTGGAAATCCAAACTGAATGCTTCCCTATGAATAAGCGATGCCATACGTTTCATTCTGTTGACATCGGTATCGGGACACTCCACAATACTTTTGGACAATCCAAGTATAGATGCGAACGGATTGATAATCTCGTTTGTAATATTGGAAATGAAGTGTGACTTCATTGCCTCCGATTCAGAAAGTTTCTTGTTGAGATCGAGCAACTGCTTGTTGAGCGTATTAAGCGATTCAACAGCATTCTTGTATTTCTCAATTCTGCTGCTAAGCTCATTCAACAATACTTCATCGGTTATATTTTGTGACTGAATATTATCCATAGTTAAAATTATTGTCTTATTTTTTTTTAAACTTCAATTTGTAGTCTCTCTAAAAAATATATAGTCGCTAAATATTATATTCTTCTAAAAACAGTAGGTTTTATTTGTTTGAGCGGAACACTAATACCTGTAACCGATTCAGAATGTCCGAGAAAGAAAAAGCCGTCGGGTTTCAAATGCCTGCAAAGTTTGTTGATAACTTTTTCTTGCGTAACACGGTCGAAATAAATCAACACGTTTCTACAAAAAATAATATCAAAATTTTGAGGCGCGTCATAAACTTCGTCCATAAAATTCAGACGCATAAAACTAGCTTTTGCCCTTAGTTCAGGAACAATTCTTACCGTAGGTTTAGTCCGGTCTTTGGACTTGAGAAGATATTTCTTTTTCAAATCCATAGGAATAACATCAACACGCTCTTCCGGATAAATTGCCGTAACAGCCTTGTCCAAAACAATAGTGCTAAGATCGCTACCCAAAATTTGGAAATCGAAACCTCTGCACTTCTTTGCAAATTCAGACAAAACAATCGCCAATGTATACGGTTCCTCACCCGAAGAGCATCCTGCCGACCAAACTTTTACAAAATTCTGCTTTTTTACTTCGTAAATCTCAGGCAAAACAGTATCCATCAAATACTCAAAATGCTGATTTTCACGAAAAAAGTCAGTCTTGTTGGTAGAGACCACATCCATCATGGAAATAATCTCGGCTTCCCCTTGGGGTGAAAAAACATAATCAACATAATCCGAAAAAGACGGAATCTGCAATGCCCTAAGCCTTTTTTGCAAACGACTCTGAAGCATAATGTGCTTAGCTTCAGGCATTTTGATTCCATATTGTTGGAATATAAATTTGCTTAAACGAGCGAAATCCTTATCCGAGAGTTTCGCATCATAATAAGCCATTGGATTAGGTTGCGTCATTGTTGTTAAGAGTTAATAATTAATAAACTATTATTCAATTTTTTCTGCCTGAGTTGACTCTTCTGATTCTGTTGTATCCTGAAGCATTACAAGTTCATCACTTGAGAATACTTTGTCGATATCCAAAAGCATTACAAATTTTTCATCCGACATCTTGTAAACGCCGTCAATGAATTTTGATTTGTATTTTGCTCCGATACCCGGAGGCGGAAGAATTTCATCGTGCTGAAGTTCAAACACTTCCTTAACAGAGTCAACCAAAATACCTGCATTAACAACTTCATTCTCGATTTCTACATTCAATACCAGAATTACAGTATCTCTCTTATACTGAATAGGTTCCATACCGAATTTCATTCTGATATCGATAATAGGTAATACAGTACCGCGCAGATTGATAACACCCTTCATATAGTCAGGGGCAGTTGGAACCTTTGTGATCTGCACCAACTGAAGAATGTTTAAAACCTGTCCTACATTGATGGCGAAATACTCTTCGCCAAGCATAAAGGAAATATATGAGTTAGTTTCTTGCTCCATATTTTTATATAGGTTTATAATTAAAGTTCGTTGTATTTTGTAAATTTGTTAATCACCTTATGAGTGTCAAGTACCAAAGCCACAGTACCGTCGCCAAGAATTGACGCTCCGGAGAATATATCTTGATTGCGATAAAGTTTGCCGAGAGATTTCAGTACAGCCTGATACTCACCGGTAATATTATCTACCACAATACCAATTTTCTTATCCTCGTATTTCACCATGATAATTTCCTCTTTTGACGGAGGTTCGCCGCCGATACCAAATTCGTTTCTCAAATAATAGAACGGATATTGTACACCTTCTATATTAATGATATTTTGGAACGAATTTTCAATCTTTGTATGTTCAACAGCGTAAATTGTATCAATCACAGAAAGCGGAATAATATAATCAACATCCTCGATACGAACAAGCATACCGTCGATAATACTTAATGTAAGCGGCAACTTGATAGTAATTGTAGTACCTTCTCCAAGTTCCGATGCTACAGAAACCATACCTCTGATGTCTGATACTTTGCGTTTTACAACGTCCATACCTACACCGCGACCGCTGATATTTGTAACGGTTTCCGAAGTAGAAAATCCCGGCATGAAAATAAGGTCGATAGCTTCCTTGTCCGAAATTTGAGCATCAGCAGGAATCAATCCTTTTTCAATAGCCTTTTTACGGATTTTTGCCGGATTCATACCCGCACCATCATCTGTAACGGCTATAACAATCTGACTTCCTGAGTAATAAGCCTGCAAAATAATTTTTCCCTGAGGATTTTTGCCGGCTTTGATACGCTCTTCCGCCGATTCAATACCGTGATCAATACTGTTTCGGAGGATGTGCATCAAAGGTTCAGAAATACCTTCAATCAAAGTTTTGTCGAGCTCAGTTTCGGCGCCGCGTGCCTCAAATGTAATATCCTTGCCAACCTCACGCGAAAGATCTCTCACCAAACGACGGAATCTAACTACAAGATAGTCAATAGGAATCAATGTAATACTAAAAGCAGTATCACGAAGCTGTCTTGAGATATTCTCAAGGCTCTCGGCAATACGAGTGAGCTCTGCATCCTTGTTTTTGTCAGCATAAAGATTAAGACCTGCCTGAGTAGTGATAAGTTCACTAACAAGATTCATCAGCATATCAATCTTTTCGGATGCTACCCTAATACCAGAAATTGAAGATTCCTTTGCAAATTTCTTGATATGCTCTTCGCCGGCGGAAGGCTTTGCAACCGATTCGTTTTTAGCCTTTTCCAAAGCTGTGATAGCATCAGCAAGCGACTTGATTTTGTCGAGGTCGAAAGGGAAATCATGACGGCAAACAAGCAAAGGATCAATACCTTCCAATGTAAAAATATCTCTATCTGCAATTTTACGAATTTCAACTTCGCAATCATCTTCCACAAAAATGAAAACATCTTTGATGGCATCTTCATTTTTATCGGTAGCAATAATTATCTCCCAATAAATATAAGTGTCGTCGAAAACGAAATTCTCAAAATCAGGGATATTAGAATAGAAGATGTTAACCTTGCTTTTACCAAGACCAACAAGTTCATCAATAAGCAAGAACGGGTTAGTACCATTCCTTTGGATGTGTTCGTAAGGTTTTACCCTTACATAATAAGTTACGACATCGGAATTACCTGTAACTTCATCGTTGTTTTTTAAATCCTTGAAATCGCCGGAAGATGCTCCACTGAGGATATTATCGATTCTCTTATTGAGAATTACCTCGTTGTTTTTGATTTCTGCGGTTTTGGAGCCGTCGTCGTTCAGCATACTTCTTACATGGTCGGCAGAATCGAAAGTGATGTCCAACATCTCGCGGGAAACTTTAAGTTTTTTTTGCCGCACGAGGTCGTACATGTTTTCGAGTTTGTGAGTGTAAGCAGTGATGTTGTCAAACCCAAACATCCCGCCGCCACCTTTCAAAGAATGCATAATACGGAAAATACTGTCCACAAGTTCAGGATTTTCGGTATCCTGTTCCAATGTCAGCAACGCCTGTTCCAATTGGTTGATAAGGTCTGAAGCCTCTTCCAAGAATTTTTTCTGAAAATTATCCATCGTTGATTTGGGTTTGGTTACTTTACTACTAAATACACTCAATCACAAGGTTTCAAAAAAACAAACGAAACCCTATTATCTGATTACTTTGCTGATTGCAGCCAAAAGTTTAGCCGGTACAAAAGGCTTAATAATCCAGCCTGTAGCACCTGCATCCTTTGCTTCAATTTTCTTGGCAAGCTGAGACTCTGTTGTTAAAAACAGAATTGGAACTCTACTATAACCGGCTGTAGCCCTGATGTATTTGATAAGTTCAATACCATCCATTTCGGGCATGTGAAGGTCGGTAATTACCAAGTCGATGGTACGACCGTCCAAGAAAGTTTGGGCTTCCTTGCCGTTACCAGCAGCAAATACTTCAAAACCAGCGTTCTGTAGTGTAAAGTTTACAACTTCGCGGATACTTTCCGAATCATCTACAATGAGAATTGTTTTTGCCATTTGGTTTGTTGTTATCGTGTTTTATGTTTAAAAAAATTATCTGCAATATAATAAAAAAGTGCAAACTGCATTATTTTTCGCTGTCGAAAGAAATGGCTTGTGCCAAATCTTCTATTCCAACATTTTTCAATAATTGTTTTACTTCAGCAGAAAGGTTACAATTCGCAACTAATTTTTTCTTATCTCGTACAAAACTGTTTTTTAGCGAATAAAAGAACTGGAAGGCTGCGGTATCAAAGCCCGTAATGCCTCTAAAATTGAGAACTAAATGATCACAATCTGTAATACAGGTTTTCATCTCGTCAACCAATACTTCGATATTTTGTACCGAAATATCGCCGGAAATATCATATTCCCGGTAATGTTTCTTAACATCGTCTGTTTTTAGTTTCCATTCCATAATCTATTCGTTTTCAATATGTTAAAATATTTTGAGGTCCATTAAGAGAATATACCGAAGTACCTCTCTACGACAAAATTTAACTGCATTTTTTATGCCATTCTTTTTCAAATTCTG
>Ga0256870_1001217_pt1 | contig 10664 bp, 7 predicted proteins | sample RumenRJG_06RNA_FD_186079 | JGI IMG/M metagenome (GOLD analysis project Ga0256870, IMG submission 186079) | Metatranscriptome of bovine rumen microbial communities from Lethbridge, Alberta, Canada - Rumen RJG_06 (Metagenome Metatranscriptome) | ecosystem: Host-associated > Mammals > Digestive...
CTCCGTTTTCAACTGTGCATCAGAACTCAGGCCTCAGGCCGCTCGTACTTCACAATGTCATAGAAGTAGTCGATGGCGTTGCGGGTCCAGTTCTCGTCGGGGCGCTCGCCCTCGTACTCATGGTCGTTGGTGGCCTCGATCACCTCGTAGTAGTACCACTTGCCGGGGTCGCTGTTGTCCGGGAAGAGGTGCTGGGGCTGGCCCAGCTCGCTGGTCTCGTTCACGCCCCGGTGGAGGACGCTGTTGATGATCTTCATGGCCTCAGCCCGGGTGATCTCATTGTTGGGCCGGAAGGTCCCGTCGGGGTACCCGTCGATCCAACCGGCGCCCACAGCCTTCAGGATATACTCCTTGGCCCAGTGGCTGCCGATGTCACTGAACGGGTTGTCATAGGTCGTATCCTCCTCCAGGAAGCGGACCATGATGGTCACGAATTCCGCACGGGTGATGTGCTTGTTGCCCTGGAAGGTACCGTCGGGATAGCCGTTCACATACTCGCCGTTGGCCATGGAAGAGACCGCCTTGTTGAACCAGAGCGCCTTCTCCACGTCGGAGAAGCTGTTCTGGTCGGTGAAGTAGATGTCTCTCCAGGTGGGCTTCAACAGACGATAGAGCATCGTGGACGTCTCGGCCCGGGTGACGTTGCCCTCGGGCTTCACGGTCCCGTCGGGATAACCTACCACATAGGCGAAGTGGTCATCGCCGTTCAGGACGCTGGGAATCGGAGCCAGAGGCACATCTTCATCGGGAATGATCTCGGGAGGCGTCGGGCCGCCGCCGCCGCCACCGCCGGGAGGCGTATCGGGCGTCTCGGTCACTACGTCGGCCGTGAAGACCCAGTCGAGCATGGCCACGAGTCCGGCGATCTCGTTGCCGGCTTCGGGCTTGATCTCCAGGGAAACTTCCAGGTCCGTTGTGGTGGCCTTGCTTTCAGACCGCTTGTAATCCGCTATCAGGACTTTGGTGCCGGTGGGAGCAAGGTCGGTCAGTGTGGCAGAACAGCTGTTTCCCGTATTGCTGTCTTTCACGGTGAAGACGATGTTTTTGCCGCCCTGTTCTAACAGCGTTTTATAGTCCTTGTTGTAGTAGGTATTGGTTTCACCATAGGGCTTTGCGTTCGGATTGGTTTCTTCGTTGAAGATATCCGCGTCAACGTAGACTCTCAGGTGATCATACTGCCCGAGGGCGTTCTCCTTGGCGACCTTGATCTGGATCGTCTCCGTGGCGGTGTCCCCGGGATACATGTCCTTGAACTTCCCGTTGAACAGGTCCACCGCCCAATGCGTGCCATCCACAGACTGCGTCGTCTCTTCGCTGAATATGAACTCCTTGGCCGCTGCGTCGTAGGTCACCGTGGGGCCGCTGTTGTTTGCGGTGTTGGCCATGGCGACCATGCCCAGAACGCCGCCGGCCACGGCCACGGCCAGGATCACGCCCAGGAGGCGCTTCATTGTCAGTTTCATGATTCGCCACCTCCTTTAAGGCTCTGCTGCATCAGCTGACACTGCGGTCCAGGTCCCGTTGTTAAATTCGTAACCCCAGGCATCCGCGACTGCCGTTTTGTTTTCGCTCGCCATACCATCAGCCTGGATGGACTCGGACAGGATGGTGACCTGGAGAGTGTAACCATCTGGCTGGTTCTCCGGTTTCGAAACCATTTCGCATCTGATGATCAAGTTATCAGTTTGACCACCGGCGGGAACCACACCTTTGAAGTAATACGTGTCATCAAACTGCTGCCAATCTGCATTGTTTAACTCCATTGTGTAGTCTTGATTAAGTACAGGCTGCGTTGCGTAAACCTTATTCGGATCTTCAATATTAACCCAACTCACGACAATCTTTGCGCGGATGTAAGCATCAATGTTACCCGTCTCGTTTTTGACGAAAACATTTGATTTCACATTGCCGCTTGTCGTTTCTGTAACCGTGTTGTCCACCTTACCAGGAGTGAAGGTGTTGGTGACCGGGCCGGTGGAGCTGGTCAGGTAGGCCACGGTGCCGCCCACGGCCACGCAGAGGACCAGGAGCACGGCAACCAGCGCCAACACCGACCGCTTGCCGCCCAAGCGGCCCATCATTCGATTTTGATTGTTCACAGGTCATCGCCTCCTTTCTCAGTCGCCACTGGCAGGAGCAACGGCTTCTTCAATTCGGGTTACCGTTGTTGTTTCACCATTTGTCACCCACCGGTTCACTGCGCTGCTCGCTGCGGTGAGCCAGTTGGTGTTGGGCGTTGTGCCGGTCTTCTTTGTATTACTAACCATCATTACGTTGTCAGCAGCGTTGTCAGAAATCGTTATCGTGTTCCGCTCATTATTATCCACTTTGTAGGTAGGCGTATACTTCCAGGCCCAGCCAGGGTCTTCTGTGACGGTGTAGGTCGTGCCGATCTGGAGGCCGTCGATGGTGACGCTGCGGTTGCCGGGAACGGTCACCGTTGTAACGACGGTACCGCCGTTTTTCACGGTAAACACCGCGTTCTCCGTGGCGGGCATATCGCCGGTCTTCGTGATGGTCAGGGAGGAGAGGGCAGGCTCGAACTTGGCGTAGTAGGTGGCGGATTTGTAGACTCCGCCTTCCTTCTGCGGGGTGATCTGGTTACCGCTCAGCCATGTTGTGTCCGTAATCTGCTCTATGTAATCAGCATCCTTGTACCAACCAACAAACTGATAGCCCGCATTTGCGGTTGCGGTGGAGCCGGCTGCAGGCCCAGTGGCTGCTTTGATGGTCTCAGTTTGACGAGATACAGAACCCATCGATTTGTACGCTGTACCAACAGCGTAGTTAATGGTAACGTCTGCCTCTTTCCAAAGGGCGACCAGCTTATGGATGTCCTGTTGCTCGTCGGCGTAGATACCCGTAGTGGCTTTCCATTGTTCGCCATCCTTAAACAGCCAGCCGGTGCCCGCATCGTTCTGCTTGAGCCACAAGTCGCTATCGGCAACATTCTCCAGAGGTGTATCCTCCTTTACTCTTGCCCAGCCGACGAACTCATAGCCGGGTCTGGTAAAGGTGTTGGCAGCCTTGATGGGATAGCCCTTGTTGATTATCAATGTCGTGCTGTCGCCTTCCATGGTTGATACTTGCGTTGCGCCACCGTCTGCCGTACCGCCGTTACCATACCAGGTGATGTGGGTGGGGGTCCCTGTATTCTTTTCCACATATTTTGCCATGAGCCGGATGGTATATTGATGCGTCGTTGTGCCGCCTGTCGTGTCGACTACATCACGCGCGTCATCCAGCTTGACAACAAAGTGCTCACCCGGTTTCACCTTGATATCTGTATCAACATAAGCACCATTTTCACCCTGCGAAGCATCCCACCTCTGAAGGACCCAGCAGTCAAACTCATATCCGAGATTTGCTGTCGCAGCAGCCCCGGCAACTGCCCGGGCCTGATCCAGGTACAGGTTTGTATCACTTGGCGGATTTATTCCGTGATCCCCGGCATCATACAGTATGCCGATGCCGTCCGCACCATTCAGATCTTTCCGCCACAGAGCATAGAGGTCCAGCTTCTGTGTGATCCAGTAACGGTCTCTCGCAGTGAACACGTTGTTTTTATACTCATACGCGTCACTGTTGTAACCGGGTCCGGTCGTTCCTGAGGGTGTCGGGCTGCCCGGTTCAATATTGCCGTACTTATCCATGACGTCGGTCATAGTGGCCGTTTTATCATAGGCTGTGAAATAGTCCGCCAATGATTCATTCAGCAAGTCATATTGAGTATAGGGCACCGTGCAGTCCTCGTCCTTAAACCATCCGACAAGTTCATAATTGTTCCGTTTCCCGTCATTCGGTGTATCTACCGTTCCACCATAGGAGATTCGGAAGTTCATGGCCTGGCTATCATTACCCCAATCCAGCGTGGAGTCTGTCCCCGCGTTGGGGTGGAGGAATACACGGTACTGGATCTGATGCCATTTTGCATAGACGGTGATGCCGCCCTCAGGCATATCCGTGAAGGTATAGGGGGACGTACAGGCGTCGTCGATATACCAGCCCCCGAAGACATAGCCCGCCGGTGTGGTGATATCAGAGAAATCCGTCGGCTTCGTGCTGTTGTATGTGGCCGTAGACGCGCCATAGGCAATATTCCCAACCGTACCGATCTGGCTCATACTGGGCTGATCCTTTACGGGATTATCATTGCCGTCTACATACACGCCGTCCATGAAGAGGATAGGGTACACATTACGTGTGTAATACAGGCTGATGGTCCGGTTACTGTCGAAATTTGCATGGCCCTCATCATCGTACGCCGGGTAGGACCCGTATTGCGTATAGCCGGTGATGTTCGTGAATTCTTCGCTCTTGGTAGAATACAGGCCATCACGGAAATGAATCTCGGCATCGTAATAGAGTACAAACGTTTTACCGTCAAACGAAACCGTGTCCGTATCTCCCGGCAGTGCTTCGACATAGTACTTTACGTGGTACGTATAGTAGTTGCCGGTCGGGTTGTAAGCAAGCCGGAAGGTAGTGCTTTCGGCCTGCATCACATCAATGTAGCTTACGTACGCTTCGTCATTGAATACCGCGCTGCCCTGTGAACTCCAGCTCGCGCCGGTGTACGTAACGCTGTTGCTGCCAACAATGGGGAAGTTATTACGAATGTTCTGGCCATAGAGGGCCGTGATGGTCTTGATGGTTTGCCATGACTGATTGTTGGAACGGGTATATTTCAAACCCGTATAAGTAGCTCCGTTTGTATATTGATTAGAGTTAAAAATACTCCAAGAACCATTCCAGTAGTAAAGATAAACTCTTTCATATCCTCCACTAGCAAGCGGTATGTAGTAATAACCGTTCTGGTTGCTGTTGCTTTGCGTGTATGTATAATCCTGCACCTGGAAACTCAGCGTATACTCATTCCGGTCATAATACACGTTGACCACGGTGTTGCCCTCAGCGTTGATTGTGACGTTTTGGTCATACCTGTCAAGGTGGAACCCGGTGTACTGCTTGTTCACGTTGTTGACCCGGGCATACCGATCGTTGCCACTCTCATGGGAAGTCACTGTATTGACGTTGGTGCCCGGCGCGCCGGACAGACGGATCGATTCCTCAAAGTCGTAGAGCTTGTGGCCGCCATCGTCCACACCCTTCACATTCTGCTTCCAGATGATCACGGTGTAATTTGCCGTCTCCACCGGATTCCACTTGGCGTAGAGGGTCGTGTTAGCGGTCAGCGCAGATCCAAAAGTAAACTCATTGCCGTTTGTGCAGTCCTTGTCAGTATACCACCCGCCGAAGGTATAACCGTTCCGGAGCATTTCATTATCCGGTCTCGGCCTGCTGGTGGTTTCACCGGTCTTGTAGAACTTCGCCGCGTTATAGGTAGCGCCTTTGCCGTTCTCGTTAAAGATCAGCCAGTTGCCTGCCGGGGCGTTCACCGAGAAGGTCACATCGCCCGTGATCGTAATGGTTGTCCCGTTCTGGTAAATACGATCGTCAGGCGCATTGATGATTGTAGTATCCGTGGACCGCCAACCCTCAAAATTATGGTTAATCGCAGCCTCACTGGGCAGTGTATATTCCATGTTGACCGTGTAATTGGCTTCTGTTGACGCCGCATCTGCGCGATACAGGGCCTGGTCCGTTCCCAAAGAGACATCGTAATAGTCAAGATACCTGACAATATACGACTTGAACCACATGGCATAGTAAACGATCTCGGTGCCGTCAGTGACGCCGCCCGCTGCCGAAAGCGCGGTCTTGACGTCATCGCGCACATTGTCGATGGTCAATCCCTCTGTAGCAGGCGTATAGTTAGCGTTCGTCGTCCAGCCATAGAAATTCGCGCCCTCCACGCTGCCTGCGCCGGGATCATACAGAATGGTGGGATCCACTTCACCGGTTTCCGGATCGATATCACCCTTCTTGACATACATAGAGGCGATCTCAGTGGTGCCGTTCATGAACTTGACAACCAGACGGGCATTTTCGCCTTCCCCCACCACTGCATACACCGAGAACGACCCCGTCTCAAAGCTGAGCGTGTCTCCGTCCACCTCGGGGAGAATGGTCTCCACATACAGGCCCAGCTCCTCGTCGTCGCCGGTGTATTCCCGGGTGGCGGCCAGGGCGTCGGCCAGCACTTCATTTTCCACAAGGTCGGCGTCGTCCACGTAGTCCACCCGGTTGGCGTGGTCGGGATCCGCCTTCTGGGCAGCCAGAGCGGCCTCGATGGCGGCGGCGCTGTCCAGATAGTGGAGCACACGCACGTTCTCCGGCAGGTCCAGGTCAGACACGTCCAGGGTCACGGTGACCTTGCCGTCAGGGAGGACCGCTTCGCCGTTTTCGTCCACCAGCTTCAGGTCATAGGCCGCCAGAACGTTGTCCCGGGTCAGGCCCAGGGCGCTGTCGCTGCCGGTCTCCGCCTGGGCGGGAGCGCGGAAGAGGCCCTTGACGCCGCTCTTCAGGTCCCGCATGTTCGGGGCGGGGACCAGATCATCCCGCACGTCGGCAAACCGGATACCCGCGTCTGCGGGCACCATGCCGGTGATGGTCACGCCGTTCTTCTTGTCCTTGAGCTTCTTGTGCTCAAAGGGGATCTTGTTGTCCTGCTTCTCGTCCTGCGCGCTCTCCTCCTGAGGTGCAGAGGCGGGCTCGGGGTCAGGGCTCTGCTCCAGGTTCGGCGCGGCGGACTCGGGCACGGTGTTCTCCTCGGTGAGCTCCACCTGGTCGGTGGGGGCCACGGGAGCCGGGTCGGGTTCCGCCGGGGCCTCAGGCTCAGCCGGCTCCGCGGGGGCGGGGTCGCCGGTCTCCGCCGCGGCCGCCGTCTCGCTGACTGACGTGGGCTCGCCGCTGTCGGGGTCCTCTGCAGCGAAGGAGAAGGGGAGCAGGGACAGGGTCATGGTCAGGCACATCAGCAGCGCCAGGATCCGTTTCATCGTCATGTTCTTCCTCCTCCTTTCTTATGGTTCGACGGGTGTGCCGGAGCTCGTTCCGCCGCCGGTGGTATCTCCGCCGGTGGTGCCGCCGCCAGTGGTATCGCCGCCGGTGGTATCTCCGCCAGTGGTGTCGCCGCCGGTGGTGTCGCCGCCGGTGGTATCGCCGCCAGTGGTGTTGCCGGGTTCTGCAGCTGCGTCAGACGGCCAGCCCTGAACCTGGGTGTAGTTGTCTGCTGTCAGGGCAGTCAGGTCCGCGCCGTTGTTCTTCACCTGGACCGCCTGGGCGGAGACGTGGACATAGGCAGTGCAGTTCTGGTAGCTGTTGTCCATAGCCCCGGCGAATGTCACCTTGGTGAACAGAGGCGGGGTGGTCTGGCCGGGAGCCACAGGCTGGCTGTAATAGTAATAGCCTGCGTTTTCTCCCTTGCCCTCGATCCACTGATCCGAGAGATCGAACGACAACAACTCACTGCCGTCTTCGCGTTCAGTCTCTCCGGCCTTCTGGATCTCACTGTCCACATGGACACGAACCCAGGCGGGGCCGGAGCCGTCCTTGTTCTCCACCTCTACGATCTTAGATACATTCTGTCCGGGCATGACGCCGGTAATCCCATCTCCGGGCCATTCGATCTTTTCCCCATCTACCATGGTCGACTCGATCAGATCAATGTCGATCTTGGCAGTGGTGATCACATTGGTGGTGTGGGCCTCGGATGTGATGAAGGCGTTGGTCCCCGCCGCGGCCAGCCCCACGATGGCTACGATCGCGGCGGCCAGGACCAGTCGTTTCCTTGTCACGATTCTCGCTCCTTTCTGTGTTTCCCCGCCGGGGCGGGGTCCTCTGCCTGTATGTGCGTGCGCCCTCCGGCGCGAGTTCTCCGGAACAGTTCCCGCGCTCCGGCGGTGCGGAACGCCGGAATTGTCTCGGGGTGGTCCCCCCACCCCGGGGCTTAGGCCCCGGGGGAGGGGGTGTTAGGTTAATTCAATGTATCAATTACTCAGCAGCGAAGGTAGCGTCCCAAGCGGCCTGAACGCTATCGAAGCCTTCCGCCTGCACGGCGTAGCCGGTGATTGTCATATTGAAATTAGCCGCGTCCGTGTTGAAGTTGGATGCACTATGTCTGCTTTCCCCTTCGCCAACATAGTAAGCGTCATCGCCATCCATCATGGACTGGGTTACCGTGTCAGGCATACCGAACGCAGTAAACAGGGTGTAGGCTTCCGTAGCAGACTTGGGTTCCTTGACGCCCAGCACGATCTCAACGGTAGTGGGCTGATCTGCTGTTCCGATCTTCTGGAGCTCAGCAGTAAGCGCAGCAACATTAACGATCTCAAGCTCCGGATGCTTGATGCCAGTAAACCAACGATCAACAACGGCGATCCGCAGATTGGTATTATTGAGCATATTGGTCATGAAAGCACCAAATCCAGGATAATCGCCAGTCAAGCCGCCGATATGATTCTTATAAGCATCCACGCCCATCAGATTGACGAGAGAGACATACTTGTTCATGTCGATGCCGAAATAGATGTAAGCGTCCTGGCTGCCCTCTTCAACCTTAATGGTGGGGTCCTTGTCGTAGGAGGTTCCGGGAGTCAGAATCTTGTCAGAATCATCTGCATCCCACTTAGGCTCGGTCAAAGTGATGTCAACACCGCCGACAGTAAAGGTGTTGGTCTTGGCGTCCGTCGTATCCGTAAAGTAAGCCAACGTCCCGCCGATGGCGAGGCTGGCGCCGATGGCGACCACCAGAGCGATGGCAACCAGGGATTTTCTACTCAGCTTTTTCATGGTTTTCCTCCTTTTAATGGGTTAGTTTGGGGGTGGGAGGTGTGTGGGGGTTATCCAAAGACAGCGTGTTCAGCCGCGGCCGCAGCGGTAGCAAATCCGTCAGCCTGAACAGCGCATGCGACGAGCGTGATGGTCTTGCCCGCATAGCCCGAAACATCAGCATTGTTTGCAATGGTGAAGGTTCCGAATACCGGAACAGAAGCGTTTGCGGACACCTTATTAGCGTAAGCATAAACACCATCCTGGCCCTTCACAGCAGTCCAATTTTTTGCAGTCAGCTGATTGGCAACTGTAGTGGCTCCTTCAATTGCAGTGATCTCATCAGTAATTTTCACAAACAGCCAGCAATCTTCACTTGTTGCATCAACCTTAATAGTGGGGTCTTTAGTATATGTATGTCCGGGCATAAGTTTATAAGTGTTTGCTGTAACGCGCGGAGCATTTGCAAGTGCAACGACATCACCGTTTGCATCTACCGGCTCACCGGCATCATTGACCTTTGCTTCGTCCATCGTAATCTTAACATTGCCAACTGTAAAAGTATTGGTAATAGGGCTAGTGGTGGAGGTCAGATACGCCAAAGTCCCGCCCACGGCCAGGGCCGCCACGATGCTGATGGCCAGGATCGCGGAGATGAATTTTTTCTTGGAAATCATGTTGTTTCCCCTTTCTTAGTTTTTGTCGTAGGTTTTCAGGTACAAAAGGTAATAGTTCTGCTCCCGCAGGTTCTACGCTTTCTTTTCTCGCTTGCCTCCTTTCCCGCGCCGCCCGGGGTGGGCGAAACTGCATGTACGTGATATGAAAGATGCTGTGAAGAAGAAGCCCCTCTGTGTTCAGGGCGCCTGCTTCGCGGCAGCTTTGCCGTGGTTATGGGGGGCCGTCCCGGCAGTCCGGGTCAGGTCCCTTCGGTTTGCCTTCGGTCCCTTCCGGGTCCAGGGCCGCTTTTCTGGCCTCGGCCCGCTTGTCCGCCTCATCGGCCTTCCGGAGCAGGTCCGGGGCAAAGAGGAGGAGCAGGAAGATCACCACTGCGATGATGGCGATGTACTTCCCCGGGGGGACCATGATCCAGTTGGCCAGGTAGCCCAGCTTGGGAACGGTGAAGACCGGCTTGCCGATGAGGTTCTTGTAGTAGACCGGCGCGCCGTCCACCGCCTCATTGGCGTCGCCCTTGGTGGTGAAGTGCTCCCCGCTCTCGTCGATGGCCACCACCCGGTGGGTGGCCACGGTGAGGTTCTCGTCCAGCACAAAGGTGATGGGGTCGCCCACCTGGACCTCCGAGGCGTCGCAAGGCTTCACATAGATCAGGGCGCCCACGTGGTAGGTGGGCTCCATGCTGCCGGAGAGCACCGCGTAGGGCTTGAGCCCCACGAACCGGACGCCCACCAGCAGGACAGCCAGGACCACGATGGCGATCACCAGGATCCAGCTGATCACCCGCCACAGGCCGCCTTTCTTTTGGGTCATAGGGTCTCCCCTCCTTCTCGGCTCTCTCCCGTCGTTTTTCGCTCCCGGGTCAGCTCTCTCCGCCGCCCAGGGCGCTGTCCATCAGAAGGATCAGCTCCAGCACGCTGCGGAAGGACTGCTCGCCTTTCCCTTCCAACCAGTTCACAGTCCCCTGCCAGGTGGTGTGCTGCTGGAAGATCACCCGGAGAAGGAAGGTCCCCCGGGCCCCGTTTTGTTCCTGGACCAGGGCTTCCAGACCCGTTGGCTTCACCGGGACCGAAGCGAACGTCCGCTTGGCGGTAAAGGATTGGGGATAGTTCATTCCGTCCAGCAGTTCCTCGATCTTCAGGACCAGCTGAGTCAGGCTGCGGAACCGGAAACCCCCGTTCTCCAGGTTCGGGTGGAAGAGGCGGCCCTCCGGAACGCCTTCTTCATAGGAATCCACACACAGCCGAAAGAGGCGGTTGGACTCCCCGCTGATTCTTTTCACTGTCCGGATCCCTCCCCTCTCCCGCCGCGGGGTGCTCCCC